>Ga0256404_1012512_pt1 | contig 11024 bp, 8 predicted proteins | sample RumenRJG_01DNA_FD_185990 | JGI IMG/M metagenome (GOLD analysis project Ga0256404, IMG submission 185990) | Bovine rumen microbial communities from Lethbridge, Alberta, Canada - RJG_01 | ecosystem: Host-associated > Mammals > Digestive system > Stomach > Rumen | place: Canada: Alberta | collected...
ACCTTGAAGGCCATCGAGCAGAAGGGATTTACCACACCGACCCCGATCCAGGCTGCCTGCATTCCCCTGCTCTTGAAGAACAAAGTCGACGTCATCGGTCAGGCCAAGACCGGCACCGGAAAGACCGCCACCTTCGGACTCCCGATCCTGGAGATCGTCGATTCCAACGAACCTGTCGTCCAAGCACTGATTCTCGCCCCGACCAGAGAGCTGGCCGTCCAGGACGCCGAGGAAATCAACAGCCTCAAAGGTGAACGGCACATCCATGTCGCCGCCATCTACGGGGGAGCCAGCTACAGCCTGCAGTTCCGCGAACTAAGGGGCGGATGCCAGGTTGTCGTCGGTACTCCCGGCCGCGTGCTCGACCATCTGAAGCGCGGGACCCTGAACCTTTCCAACCTGAAGTTCATGGTCCTCGACGAGGCTGACGAAATGCTCGACATGGGCTTCATCGACGACATCGAGGAGGTGCTGAAGCAGACCCCGGACGAAAAACGTACCCTCTGCTTCTCCGCCACCATGCCGAAGCCAATCATGAAGCTCGCCGAGACCTTCATGAAGGAACCGCAGGTGGTCAAGGTGGACATGGGTGACGAGGCGACCCCTGCCCTGACCGACCAGATCTACTATGAGGTACGCGAAGTCGACAAGTTCGAGGCGCTGACCCGGATCATCGACATCAATGACGCCTTCTACGGCATCGTCTTCTGCCGCACCAAGGTACAGTGCGACGAGGTCGGCCGCAAGCTCCAGGACCGCGGGTACAACGCCGAGGCGCTGCACGGCGACCTGTCCCAACCGGCCAGAGAGGCCATCCTGAGGAAGATGAAGGAGCACAAGATCTCCATCATCGTAGCCACCGACGTCGCCGCCCGCGGCATCGACATCCAGGACCTGACCCACGTCATCAACTACACCCTGCCCGAAGCTCCGGAGGAATACATCCACCGTATCGGACGTACCGGCAGAGCAGGCAAGAGCGGCACGGCAATCAGCTTTGTCACTCCGCGCGAGTTCCGCAAGCTGCACTTCATCCAGCGCGTCGCCAAAAGCGAGATCCGCAAGGAGCAGATTCCTGACAGCTACCAGGTGGTCACCGCAAAAAAACAACGCATCATCGAGCAGCTGACGACGCTACTGAACGACGCCGGTCTGGAGACCTCAGCCTATCAGGACATCGCCCATGCCATGCTGGACGGACATGACGCCCAGCAGGTGGTCAGCGCCCTCCTTGCCTTCCACTACGGCAAGGCGCTGGACGAGAGCCAGTACCGTTCCATCGAAACCATCACCTATGGCAAGCACGAGAAGCGCTCGAAACGGCAAGAGGAACGCGAAGCCGCCTATGACGAAGGCTTCACCCGTCTGTTCGTCGCCCGGGGAACTGGCGACGGCCTTGACCGCGACTCGTTGTGCGAGTACCTGCGCGAGCAGGCTGGAGCGACGAAGGAGGACTTCCGCGCGGTCGACGTGCAGAACTCCTTCAGCTTCGTCAGTGTCTCCACCCCAGTCGCCGAAAAGATCCTCCACATCTTCGGTTCCACCGAGGGAAACGCCAGACCAGTTGTCACCAAGGCACGGGAGGAAAGCGCCTCTCCACGCAGCCACAAGCGCGAACGCAGGTGGAGACGGGACGACGACTGGCGCGGTGGCCGTTCAGGCCGTGGCGACAGACGCCGCAGGTAAGGAAAGGACACCACGGAAGGGACTGCCTCGCGAGGCAGCCCCTTTTGTTTTACTCCATGAGGATCAGCCGGCGAGATGGGCCTGTTTCAGGTCCTTGCGGTTGGCTAGGACAAAAGCAAGAAAGACCGCCACATACAGCAACCAGCCCTCCAGTCCATCGATGACGGCATAGCCGACAAGGCTGGCGGCAGCGAGCACCAAGAGCCAGCAGAGGTCGCTGATGTTGATGATGCGGACATGCTTCCAGACCATGTATTCGGTAAGCAGCATGCGGATGCCCAGCAGAAAGACGATGCTGAAAATGACCATCGTCAAATCGTGCCTCACCAGTACCGTCAGGATGGTCGTCCAGCCAGAAACCACCATCATGACCACATTGATCGAGAGCAACTTGCTCTCCTGGTGGCTCGCCTTCAGAAAGGTATTGAGCACCGGCGTGGTCCGGCTCTCGAAGAAGATGACCGGAAGCAGGCAGGAAATATACCAGATTGCCTGATGGTACTCGGGGAGGAACCACTGCATCAGCGCCTCCAGGGGAAAATAGAAAAGTCCGACCAGCGCGGTGATCTTCATGGTCGACAGCCCGGAGTTGTGGGCAAGCTTGCCGTACATCCCATGGGGGCTTTGCACCACCAACGGGTACAGTACCACGGAGAACTGGTTGAGGAACTGGACCGTGCAGATCAGCGCCACCAGCGCGAAACTGACCATGCCGAAGGTCTCGATCGGCCACGTGTATTCGATGGAAAACTGGACGATGCCGAGCAACAGCATGCCGCTGATTGTGGCGAAGGTCACCTTGAAGCCCCGATAAAAATCCTCGCCGATGGAGTTCCACGCCTGCCTTATCCCCACCTTTGGAGCCTGCAGCACCTCGCGCCCGGAGCGGAGAATGGCGAGCAACATGACCGCCTTGCCGCCAATCTCGCACAGAGCGATATGGAGGAAATCCCCCTTGCCCAGAGCCAGCATGACAATCTGGCACGAGGAAATCAGGATCCGCTCCAGGACAAAGTTCCTGGCGTAGAGCCCCACCTTGTCGGTGGCCTGGAGCACATACTGGAAATAGACACGGGGCAGCAGGACCAGGCACTCGATTGCCGTGCAGGCCAGCACGAGGCGGATATCGGCGTGATGGGAGGCCAAGGCGCAGAGGAAGAAGATTCCGCTGACCAGGATGTCGTACACGCAGAACCACAGGAACTCCGAGTGGAGCAACGGATAATCGACCTGCCCTTCCTTCTTCTCCCCAAGGCGCAGGAACATCCCGTCGACCCAGCCAAGGTGCAGGTAAGGAAGGTAGGTCATGAAAAGAGCCATCATCTGCCAGTAACCGTATTGGGTGGCACCCAGGCACTTGGGAATCAGGACGCCGGTCAAGGTGGAAAGGATGACGTTCACCACATTGGCGAACAGGGATCTCCGGACCTTCTGCCGGGAAGACTCATGGATAACCTTCATACGGAACAACGTTACACCGAAAGAGCGCCAATGGGAACTATGGATTCCAGCAGTCACGCATCCCTCCGCCAGAGGTACCGGATATCCTAGGAAACATGTCAATCTGCTGTGAAAACCCCTGTTTTGCCCACTGGAACGTTTTTCCCGTGTTGTGTTTTCGCTTGACGCTGGATTGGGGAAGTGGTGGAATGGGAGTATGAGGATTTTCATGGTTTCCGGCGAGGCTGTCCCCTTCTGCAAGACAGGAGGACTGGCCGATGTGGTGGGGGCGCTCAGCCAGGCATTGGCTGGCATGGGACATGACGCACGTGTCCTTCTTCCCCTGTACGGAAGCATCGACCAAGGCAGGATGGAGGAAACCGGGCTGACAGCCACCGTCAGCGTGGACGGAAAGGAAGAGCAGGTCACCTTCCTCAAGCAGGAAGTCGAGAACGTCCCCTATTATTTCGTCAGCCATCCCCTTTTCACCGGGCGGAAGGGCATTTACGGCAGGACCTCGGTCGAGCCCTACAACGACAATATCGAGCGCTACACGTTGCTCGACAAGGCGGCCTTGGCCCTTCCCAAACTGCTTGGATGGAAGGCAGATGTGGTCCACTGCCATGATTGGACCACCGGGTTGGTACCCTATATGATGCAAAAGCTCGGGGATCCGTTCTACAAGGACACCATGAGCATGCTCACCATCCACAATCTGGCGTACCAGGGCGATTTTTCCCGGATGGACTTCCTCAAATGCGACCTTCCCGCAGAGCCAATGCTCTTCAAGGGACACGCCAGCGGCGCCCGGACCAACTTCCTGATGGCCGGCATCGCCTACAGTGACGAGGTGACCACCGTCAGCCCCACCTACGCCCGGGAAATCATGGGCGAGGAATACGGATGCGGGCTGGACTGGCTGCTACGCGAGAAGCAGGAGCACGTGAGCGGAATCATCAACGGCATCGACTACCAAGAGTGGGACCCAAGGCAGGACAGGTTGCTGCCTGTACACTACTCGGCCGACCACATGGAAGGCAAGGCGGAACTGAAACGGATGGTCCAGAAGGAATTCGGCCTTGCCGTGGACGACTCGGTCCCGATGGTCAGCATGATCAGCCGCATCGCCGAGCAAAAAGGCTTCAAACAGCTGTTGGACGGCTATCCCTGCGCGCTGGAACGGATTGTCCGGGACAACAAGGTGCAGATGATCGTCATCGGCACGGGAGAACACAGCTGGGAAGAGCAAATGAGGGAGATCGGCAGCCGTTACCCCAACCTTTCGGTCAACATCCTCTTCGACAACCGCATGGCCCACATGGTCGAGGCTGCCAGCGATTATTTCTTGATGCCAAGCCGGTTCGAGCCCTGTGGACTCAACCAGCTTTACTCGTTGCGTTACGGAACGCTTCCGATTGTCCGTCGCACCGGAGGCCTGGCCGACTCGGTCAGCGACCTCGACCAGAATCCCGAGACCGGGACAGGGTTTGTCTTCGATACCCTGGGCGGGAGCGAAATCGAACAGGCGGTCCGCCGGGCTCTCGCCTGGTGGCCGGCCCTTCAGGTTGGACGCAGAAATGCGATGAAGGGTGATTATTCTTGGGAAAAGTCTGCCGAGGCGTATGCCCGGCTGTATGCAAGGGGAGGTTCTCGTAATGGCAAATAAAAAACCAAATGTCGTCGCAATCGTCCTTGGTGGAGGAAAAGGCACCCGCCTGTACCCGCTGACCATGGACCGCTCGAAACCCGCGGTACCATTCGCGGGCAAATACCGCCTGGTTGACATTCCTATTTCAAACTGCATCAACAGCAACATGAAACAGATCTACATCCTGACGCAGTTCAACTCCGCCTCGCTGCACAACCATATCGCCAACACCTATGTGTTCGACACCTTCAGCCACGGCTTCGTCGAGATTCTAGCCGCCGAGCAGACCTACCAGAGCGATTCCTGGTACCAGGGTACCGCAGACGCGGTGCGCAAGAACCTGATCCACTTCCACGACCAGAAGGCGGACTACTACCTGATTCTGGCAGGAGACCAGCTCTACCGCATGGACTTCAGGGAAATGCTGAAGCAACACATCAACAGCGGTGCCGAGCTGACCATCGCCGGCAAACCGATCAGCCGCAAGCAGGCTACCGGCCTGGGCATCATCGGTGCGGACAAGGAAGGGTACATCAAGAAGTTCTACGAGAAGCCGGCAGCAGAGCTGGATATCTCCGACTACAAGTGCCCCCCGCAGCTTCTGGAAAGCCAGCTGCACGTCAAGGAAGACGCCTCCAACGAGTACATCGCCAGCATGGGCATCTACATCTTCAACGCCAAGATGATGGAAGAGGCGCTGAACAACGACAAGACCGACTTCGGCAAGGAAATCATTCCGGAAATCATCAAGACCCGCAAAGTCTCCACCTTCCTGTTCAACGGCTTCTGGGAAGACATCGGAACCATCAAGGCCTTCTACGAGTGCAACCTCGACCTGGCCTCGATCAACCCCTCGTTCAACTTCTATGACGAGGACATGCCGATCTACACCCATCGCCGCCATCTGCCAGCCACGAAGATGAACTTCTGCAACATCAGTTGCTCGCTGGCAAGCGAAGGATCGATCATCACCAACGCCTATATCGTCAACTCGATCATCGGTGTCCGTACCATCATCGAGAGCGGCGCCTCGCTGGACGGTGTCTACTGCATGGGTGCCAACTTCTACGAGACTGAGGAGGAAAAGCAGGAGAACGCCCGCATCGGCAGGCCGAACATCGGTATCGGCAAGGGCACGATCATCCGCCGCGCCATCATCGACCAGAACGTGCGTATCGGCGATGGCTGTCGCATCGGCATCGACGACATCCCGCGCCAGGAAGGAGACTTCGAGATGTACTCCTACCATGACGGCATCATCGTCATCAACAAGAACGCCGTCATCAAGAACGGTACGGTACTCTAACCTCTTCGTTTTTTGCACAGGCCAGGCTTCCAGCCCTCTTTCCGGATGAACGATTCCTCTTGCACGGAAAAGGCTGGAAGCCATGGCTTTCATGCTCCCGGCTGTTGCCCGTTGACACCCGTAAAGCCTATTCCGTACTATGGAATCTGTCCTAGGGGTGGTCGCAAGGCCTGAGATGATACCCGTTACCTGATCTGGATAATGCCAGCGTAGGAAGTGGAGCCAATCACCAAACACAAACCCCCGGAGCAACATTCTGGGAGGTGCGACATGCACAACAAATCAATGGTCATGGCCGTTGTGGCCATGCTGGTCGCGGGCGGCAGTCTGCTCGCGAATGGAACCAAGGAAGAATCAAAGGCGAAGCAGGCGCAGGACGAGTCGACGGTCACCGTCTACGCCACCAGCTCCTTCTGCGGAGACTGGGGCCCCGGTCCGAAGCTTGCCAAGAATTTTGAGGCCAAGACCGGCATCAAGGTCAACCTTGTTGACGCTGGAAGCACCGGAGAGATGCTGACCAGATTGATTGCCGAGAAGGATGATCCTGTCGCCGATGTGGTCATGGGCGTTTCCGACAACCTTGCCCCCCGCATCTACGACGCCGACATCCTCGCCTCGTACGACGCTCCGGCACTGAAGGCAATCCCTGATTTCCTCGAGTTCGACTCCAAGGACCGCCTGCTTCCCTACGACTATGGCAATTTTGCTTTCGTCTATGACAGTGAAAAGCTTGCTCCGGAAGATCTTCCCCACTCGCTCGACGACCTGCTTGACCCGAAGTATGCGAAGAAGGTGATCCTGATCGACCCGCGTACCAGCGCTGTCGGCATGGGTTTGCTGGAATGGACCATCGAGGTCTACGGGGAAGACCACTGGCTCGACTGGTGGAAACAGATGGAGCCAAACACCCTGACCATCGCCAGTGGCTGGTCCAGTGGCTACGGGCTTTTCACCGAAGGCGAGGCACCACTGGTGATCAGCTACACCACCAGCCCGGTCTACCATGTCATGTTCGACAAGACGACCCGCTACCAGGCGCTGATCTTCGACGAGGGGCACAGCACCACGGTCGAGGGCCTGGGACTGATCAAAGGTGCCAAGCACCAGGCTGCAGGAAAGAGCCTGATCGACTTCGCCCTGACCGACGCGCAATTGGATATCGCCGAGACCGACTCGATGTACCCTGCAAACGCTTCCGTCAAGCTTCCTGACGCCTTCGACTACGCGCCGAAACCGGCCAAGAGCCTCTTCCTTGACGCCGATGTGCTGGCAAAGAAACAGAACGAGTGGCTGGATGCCTGGGAAAAGGCGATGGGGAGCAAGTGATGCGCGTGAGGCGCCACAACTCCTACGACACTCCGGGCTGGGTGGCCCTGCCAGCCAGCCTGCTTGTCGCGACGCTCTTCTTCATCCCGTTGCTGGCGACCCTCAAGGGGGCCGTCACCAGCGGGACATTGCTCTCCTCCCTACAGGACCCCTACATCCGGAAAACCCTCTCCTTCACCATCTGGCAGGCCTTCCTCTCCACCCTTGCATCGCTTGCAATCGGCCTTCCCGGGGCATGGATCATGGCCACCTACAAGTTTCCCGGCAAGCGATTGGTTCGGGCTGTCAGCACCGTCCCCTATGTCCTGCCCTCCATCCTGGTGGTTCTTGGCTTCGTCATCTTCTATGGCAACAACGGAATCCTGAACCGGACGTTGATGGCGCTGGCACACACCGGCGACCCCCCTCTTCCCATCCTCTATTCCCTGAAAGCCATCATCCTCGCCCACGCCTTCTATAATTTTCCTTTGGTCATGAACCTGGTCTCCACCGCATGGAGCCGGCAGGACCCCCACCCCGCCCAGGCGGCGTTGACGCTTGGAGCCAGCAGGTGGAGAGTCTTTCGCACCATCACCCTGCCCCATCTGGCCAGCATGGTGGCCTCCTCGGCCATCCTGGTCTTCCTGTACTGTTACAACAGCTTCTCGATCATCCTGGTCCTCGGCGGCGGACCGGCATACACCACGCTTGAGACCGAAATCTACCGATACGCCAAGATCACCCTCCAGCCGGACAAGGCCGCGGTCATGGCCCTGATCAGCCTTGTCGTCGCCTTGGCGTTCATGGTCCTGTATCTCTGCATCTCCCGTCTTTTCAGCCAACCCGACGAGGTATCCTCTGCCGTACGAACCAACGCCAAAGCTCCGCGAGGCCTGGCGGCGGTCGCCATCTACGCATTCGCCCTTCTGGCCATCCTCTTCGTCCTTGGGCCGATCGTCAGTGTCATCTGGCGTTCCTTCACCACCAAGGCGAGCCTCGCCGGCGGGAACACCTTCAGCCTGAAGTGGTACCGGCAGCTCTTCGGCTTCACCCAGGCGAACGGCACCATGGGCATCGCCCAGGACGCATTGGTCCACAGCCTTGCCATCGCCCTTGCCTGTGCCCTGTGCAGCATCCCCACCTCGCTCTCGCTGGTGGTTGTCATGCGGAAAAAGTGCATGGCGACCAGTCTCCTGGAGCTTTTCTGCATGCTCCCGCTTGCGGTCAGCAGCGTGATCATCGGCCTTGGCTACCTCTTTATCGCCACCAAGCTGAAAGCGGTGGGATATCCGATGGTGGTGCTCGCCCATCTGGTCATCGCCATTCCGGTCTGCCTCCGCACCCTGCTTCCTGAAGCGCGCCGCTTTCCCCAGCACTATATCGACGCAGCCCATACCCTAGGAGCCAGTTCCTGGAAGTGCTTCTGGACGGTGGAACTGCCGTTGCTTCGCGGCAGCCTGATCACCGGAGTCGCCTTCGCCTTCGCCATGAGCCTAGGGGAGCTGAACGCGACGCTGACACTGGCGGGGAGGACCATCCGCACACTCCCGATGGTCATGTACCAGCTGATTGAATCCTACAACTACCAAGGGGCCTGCGCCCTAGGCACCATCCTGATCCTCGCCAGCCTTCTGGTATTCTGGCTGGATGAGCAGCTTCGGGGAAAGGAGAGCCTGCTATGATGGTGCTGTCGGGAAGCATGTACAGTGCCACGTTGCGGGGCAAGACACACCTGACCGTGTTGCTCCCTTCGGACAGCCAAGACTATGGAGACGGAACACCCATCGTCCTCCAGAGCCCATACAAGACCCTCTACCTGCTGCACGGCATGGGTGGGGACGACAGCGACTGGATCACCCATACCGATCTCAGCCACCTTGCCAAGCGCAATGGATTCTGCGTGGTGCTTCCCTCCTGTCTCTCCACATTCTATGAGGGACCGTGGGGCGAGTACGTGGGAAGCGAGCTCGTCGAGACGACCAGGCGGACCTTTCCGCTCTCCTCCAGGCAAGAGGATACCTGGATCATGGGTGCCTCGATGGGTGGCTGGGGCGCATTGCACATCGCATCAACCTATCCTGGCACCTTCGGCCGGTGCATCGCCCTTTCCACCGCCACCATGGGCCGTCCCGTTCCCCATCCCTGCTGCCAGCTCTATCTGGGATGCGGGACCGAGGACCCGTTGCTTGCCGAGAACAGAGACATTGCCCGTCTCTTGGGAAGCGGGCTCCACACCACCGCAGGCGGCCATGATTGGCACTATTGGAACAGCGTCCTGACCAGTCTGTTTCAGCCGGCAAGCTGAGCGATGATCGCCCGGTCGCTGGGAGCGAACGGCATCGCGGCCATCTCTTCCTTGGTCACCCAGGCCAGTTTGCTATGGACAGAGAGCCTGAACTGCCCGCCCTCCGGCAAACTCACCGCATGGGCGCTCAGGTGGTACAGGGTCTCCTTGTTGACGAAGTCGTGGCTTGCCAGCTCCTCGCCCACATCGATAGAGACCCCGAGCTCCTCCATCCACTCCCGTTTCAACGTGTCGGCGACGCTCTCCCCCCAGCGGTTCTTGCCCCCGGGAAATTCCCACAGGCCGCCGATGGCGCCACCCTTTTCCCGAAGTCCGACCAGATATCTTCCCTGCTGGTCCCTCAATATGCCACACGTCGTGATACGGTGTTCCATAGCAGCTCCTACAACAATACGATCATCGGGAAAAGGAAATGGATGACGGCAATCACGAAGACCGCTTTTCCCAATCCATGCTTGTTCCGCTCAATGATGCTGGCGGCGTCGTCCACCATACCGCTCACCCTGCCATGCGCCTGCCGGCGCGCGATGGCGATGTACCAGACCACCAATGGGAAAATGGTCACGGTGACCAGGAAATCCCCGAGCAAGGGCGGACCCGGCTCATAGGGAAAGAAAATGGAAAGGATTCCAAGGATGAAACCTCCCTCGACCAACAGATGACGCACCCAGCTGACCGAGCGGAACGCGTAACGGAGAGACAGCAAAATGGGAAACTTGACCCCGTGGGTGTCGCTGAGCAGCATCATCGACCCTATGGTCAGATAGACCAACTCCAGGAAATAGACCTGGCTCATCATAGACACTCCTCCAGCTCCTGGCTGGTGAAGTACCCGCCCGCGCCCAACAGCTTTCCCTTCCACTGGTGCAACCGGCACCCTTGCAGGGCGGCCTCGAAGGGTTCGAGTTTCTGCCCGAGCAGGCAGAGGATGATGCCAGCCAGCACATCCCCGCTGCCTGCGACGGCGATGGCGGGGTTCTTGCAGTCCAGGAAGGCCATGCGCCCGTCTTTCACAATCTGGTTGACCGCGCTCTTCAACACGACCACCGCCCCCAGCTGGGTTGCAAGCTGGGAGATTCCGGTCAAAAGGGCCTGTGGCGTGTCATGGACGATGTCCCGGCCGAGAAGAGCCGAAGAAAACCGGGAAAGCTCCCCCACATGGGGGGTCAGCACCAAAGGACCATGGGGCCGGTAGCCGTCCCTGACCAAGTTGGCAAGAGCCACCAGGCCGTCAGCGTCCACCACGACCGGCTTTTCGCTCTCAAGGATCCGCCGTAGCAGCGCTTCCCTTCCCGTTCCCCACCCCGGACCGGCGAGGATGGCGTCAAACCGGG
>Ga0256404_1012513_pt1 | contig 11024 bp, 7 predicted proteins | sample RumenRJG_01DNA_FD_185990 | JGI IMG/M metagenome (GOLD analysis project Ga0256404, IMG submission 185990) | Bovine rumen microbial communities from Lethbridge, Alberta, Canada - RJG_01 | ecosystem: Host-associated > Mammals > Digestive system > Stomach > Rumen | place: Canada: Alberta | collected...
CCTCGGTCAAAAAACCTTGGCGAATACATTCATTCCAAACAACACGGCAGGTCCGAAGATACATACCACGGGTGGCATCAGCAATCTTTCCGACGACCTTGCCGTTTTCGACCACACCATTTTTCATTACATCATTCCACTTGTCAATTACGTTTTTGCCGACCATGAAGCCCTTCACATCACCAACGTATTTAAGGAAGGAGTTGAGTGCCCACTGGTAGTTCTCTGCGGTTCCAACCCTTTCTTCTGCTTTCATCCTAGCAATAATACTTTCCCAAACACCTACAAAAGATGTGGCCTTATCATATTCTATTTCTGCACCTGTCAGATAGGTACGGATAAGGTCAAGCGTTAAGGTCTGCTTCTTGCTTAGTTTCTCCAGTTTTTCCCTATAGCTTTCTAACACCTTTTGCCATTCGACATGAATTGGCATGAGTGAACTTTTTGCACCTTTCACGCTACATACGTCATTGAAGTACTTCTCGCTCTGATAGTCCATATCCTTCAGCTTGTAGTAATACCGTTTAGCTGCTATCTGGAAACAGATGGCCAAAGGGTATACATTCGTACTCTTATTGGTACGTTTGTCGAGAACTAAAGTAAGTGAACAGTTGTCCACTTTTCCGCACTTGATTGATGTCTTTTCAGCCTTCATAACTATAGTCTGTTGCTTCGTTCATGAGAATCTTGCGAACAATTTGCGAACAAAATGCGAACAAAATTACCCATTAATTGAGGTTTATTATAATTTCACTTTTGCGCTGCAAAGTTATAAAATAATTGTGAAACAACAACTTACAAAGCCATGAAAAATTTTATGAAACCCTAAAAAATTTTATTTTAACAGACTCATAATCTGGAGGTCCCAGGTTCAAGCCCTGGCTGGTCCACGCTAAAAATCAGCAACTTAGAAGAGATTCAAGTTGCTGATTTTTCATTTTGCGAAAACAATGCGAAAACAAAAGTACTCCTTTGCCAAGTCAATGGCATCCAAACGGAGGTTTTCATCTTCCTCCTTCAAAGCGGCATACACTCCATCAGCCAGCCAGAGTGTCATCAGTTCCTTTTCGTTAACTTTATACAGCTCTGCCAACTTGGGAACTTGATCACGTCTTACACGTCGTGCTCCCAACTCCATCTTGCTATACATAGGCATGTCCGTCCCCAGCAATTCAGCCAACTGTCGTTGCTTCAACCCTTGCTTTAGCCTCATGGCCTTTATCTTTGGGCCAAACATCCCATAAATTCTTTTATCCTTCATATCTTTGTATCGTTGTTAGTCATCAATATTCTTGTTGAAATGGATATGGAACATCTCTCTGCCCATTAGAACTCTTGATATAAAAATCTTCCAAATCCCACTTAGGCTCTTTTTCTATATGAATGATTTTCCCAACTGTCTCACGCCACAAATCATTCCTATAACCATATTGGGCAATTAGAATAATGGCATAAGCCATAATAGCATTTACCGCATTAAATAATTTTGCCTCAGAAAAATTTTTCTCTCGATTGTGCTTTATATGATTGTATGCTTGATACCAATATAACTGTTCGTTATTCTCCCATGTAGAGAAAGGCGAAAAGGTTCCTAAATCACCATATCTATAAAATGACAATTTATACTCATCTAACCTTAATGCCTCTTTCAATTTGAAATAATCCTTCATTTCAAAGTATTTCCCATCAGGGCTGACTCCATTATTTGCTAATATGCTCTGCATCCTTGCATCCAATTCAGTGCAAGCTAAAATAATAATGTTCCTAATGGCATGTCCGTAAACGCCAAGTTGCTTATGGCTGGGTGCAAAAACTTTGAACACTTCTGCCATATCGTCGAGGATTATCTCTAATTGCCGCAGTTGATTTGAATAATCTTGGAAGTTATTAATAGGTAGGTCTTTGTAGCACTCTATGAAAGATGTCTCGCTTTGTGATGTGGCTTGAAAGTCTTCCGTAAGATTATATGTAAATATTGGCCTGTAAATGGAATTAAAATTTTGGCCACAATCCAGTTTCAGATGCTTAAGACGATAATTATCGCCTTCGTTAAGAGAAGAATAATATATATGTGCCTTCCTAACAACATCGAATATTTGCTTCTCTGTCATCTCGCCAAAGTTCATGATAGGAGTACCATCAGGAGCCCAACAATCATTGTCATAATCACACATCAAAAGTTGAGCTTCCCCATTACCATATTGAATAGGAATGTAATGCGTACCTATTCCATCGGGAGATCTGTAATCGACCATTAGAAAGTATGTTCCATCTACTCTTGCCATATTTAGTTCGCAAAGTTAATCATTTTTTAATCTAATATCATTAAACGTATTAGGATTATTATTAAATTCTAACCAATCTGTTATAGCTTTTGTTTTCTTCATTTTGGGATATTTTATCATTAAACAATCTACCAATTGTAATGTTTCATATTCCATTTCCATCAAATCTTCTACAGGTATGTCATCTCTGTTAATCATATCATATAGTTTCGTTAGCATATCTTCAAAGTTAGGATTATATAAATTCGGAATCAAATTATCTTCAATGACATCTTTAATAAACCTGATATATCTGTTTTTATTTGAATCAACGGAAAAAGTAATATAATTCATAATTCTCTCAAAAGTACTGATGTCAAAGTTTGTTTTAAACTCAAGATATAATGCGACTAATGCATCGTCATCTTTTGTGTAGTCATTATGAAATAGAGATTCATTAATGAGTTCAACAACATCATACTTATGGATGTGACTATTGATACATGAAATAATTATTAAATATCTAAAATCATAAGTCCCATATCTAATTATGACATTAGCAAATGAATTTAACATGTCTTTATCTACTTTTTGCATGTCAAGACACCTTAAAAACTCTTGAAGAGAGAAGAAAAGTTTTCTACTAAATGAACGTAAGCCTCCAAAGAACTCCCTTATATCATTCTTTTTCAAATCATCCTCATACATTACAAGGTATTTCATGACTTTGGAAAAAATTGCTTCCTGCAGATTACAGGGTATATGCTTTGCTAGAGGTGTTAGTTTCCTTATTCCAGAACTAAGCTCTGTGATGGAATTAGAATCTTTATTGAAAACGTAATCTTTTTCCATAAATTCGTTTACTAACTCAGAAACAATTGTATCAATATCCTTAGTCTCTTTCTTCGCATCATAAGGAATCATATTGTATGAATAAAGCATATTCAACGACTTAGTCTCAGCTTTTCGCCATTTGATGATTATTCTTGAAAACCTATCCCGATTTGTTTTACTCATATCTGTGTAAGTTGATGCTATTCGGTGGTAGGCCGCATCACTTTTATATCTGTTGTCTGAAATAAGCCCCTGATACATAATATCAACAGCTTGCTTAGGTAGTTTGATTTTTATATTTTGCGTTTTCGGGAATAATATGTCTTTCTCGTATTTATCCCCTTTGATAGGAATACAATATAACATGGGTAACAATTTTGAAAGAGAATCCTTTGTCAGCGAATTATATACTGTCTCCAAATTCTTTTCATATTTTAAACGGATAAGTATATTTACTAAAGGTACTATTTTTTCTTGTGATGCTTTTACAGACAAATAACCTAATAATTCGACAATAGATTTTTGTCTAGCCATTATAGTTTTATATTCTGTATCAGAAAGATTCTTTAGACAAAGAAAATATATATCGAATAAAAAATCTGCTTCTTTGCGTGACAAATTAACGAGATGTCTTCTGGTCAAGATGTCTTTTATTAATCTCTCACAGCATCCTCTTATCAATATTGTAACACAATAGAAAAAATTAAAATTAATCAAATTGCATAACGCTTCGTTTTGTTCTTTTACATTAATTGAAAGATTGGGTAATCCGAATGGGATACCTGCATTTTCAAAAAGTCGAACTAATCGATAGGAATAAAGGTACCTTCCATTAAAACCAGAATCTCCCTTCCATGTTGTACGACGGCAGCCAATATTGAAGTCATGATATTCACGATATTGCTTGTTGTCTCCTAATTCATGAAGTTTGTCTTTACAATCGCTGCAGATAGTATAGAAGTCCGCATCATAATCTAATTCACTAATATTCCTTTTACTTCTGTTATAAGTAATAATACGTAATATATTTTCAATTTGCAGGCGGCATGAACTTAATAATGGAGAGTAAGCGTTATTTATAATAACTAATTGAGTTCGTATAGTCTGATAAGTTTCATTCAACAAATCTCTTGCCTCTTTCTGTTTACCTATTTCAATCATTATTAGTGCTTTCCAAATTTCTCCGATATAATCAAATCTTGAGGAGTTCCACATTTTGAGAATTTCGTCTGCCTGCTTGTAATCCAAAACAGAGACTGCCATTAAAGCACGTTCGTAAAATAATCTTCTTTGTAAGTCTGTTGAAAGACGGTCTTTTGTGTCACATATCAATTTTACAATCTTATTGAAAGAATTCAAATCTAATTGACTCCTATAGATGGTTAATAAAGAAATCTTTAAGGAATGTTTCTGTGATCTTAACTCTGGAGTGTCATTTTCATCATAACAAATCGCTTCTAATTCATTTACGTACCAATCAACATTCTTGGGAGTTAGTGAAACTGACAATCTCCAGTCCAATTCATAAATAAACTGAAATCGTAGGTTTTTATCAGTTATATTGTCCAATTCCTTCTCCATAAAAGGAAAACTTCGGCTACAGTCACTAAAAAAGTGATAGTAGCTTTGAGGCATTAGAAGCCATCCGGGATATGAAGTTCTAATTGTCTTTGCCTTTTCTATTGTTTTTTTTACTCCCTCTATATTATCCAAATTAATAGTAAATCCTAAATCATCCCATAGATCTTGTTCCTGTGATTCTAAATATTTGAATAGGAATTCAAATGCTTCTTTATATCCACGGATGCCCTCTACTTCCGCGAAGTTTATAACATCCAATTTTCGTGTTTTTAGTAATGTGCTCTCCGCATCATGAAAAGTTTTATCATAAGTAATCAAATAAATGGGAGAAGACAAATTCCCCATAACATCCCTAAGCCAGCCAATCCAACTTAAGAAATTAGGGTCATCGCCAGAAAAACCTATCAAGCAGAAAATATTTTCAATAAGTGCCTGTCTCACAGAATTGACAAACTCTGGATACTTTGATGGATAAATCCGATAGTCTTCCTCTGTCATAATGAAAGGATGAATGTCTGGGAAACTACCATGAAGTTTGATGATACGTGGACTTTGCGTATAAATCAACGTTTCTTTATTAGTTACAATATTGTAATGACGTTCTGTGTCTATTGCAGCTTTTTCCAAAAGGCGGTCATAATTAGTTGTAAAAACATCTTTCCAATTTAGGTTCAAGAATGCTTTATGTATTTCTCCTGGCGATATTCTCTCATCAGGTAATGATTCGTATATCATTTTATCCAATTCGGTACGTCCAAATGATGTCTCAACTAATGAGGCTAATCTCATCGGAGTCTTAAATGCCAAATCTTCTCCTGTTGGTGTACGAGAGTATAGTTTCTGGAAAAATTTTTTAGCTAAACTATTCCAATCTTTCATAGACACAGTGTCATCCATGTCTGCGTTTCTGCTAAACCCCGCGCCAACCATCACAGATGCGTTTCCGTATGAAAGATAGTTGCGAATGTTGTCAAGTTTCATTTTTATTGAAGATGACAAATTTGTTTCTATCTGTTTATATAATTTATCTTCCATTTCTGTTCTTTATCTTTTTTTTAGTTACCTACTAAGTGTATTATAGTTACCCACTAACTCGCAAGAGTTAGTCAGTTGATATAAACATGTACTATTCTATAATTGCAATAAGACTCTCAACAGTCTTTTTCGCTTTCTTTTCAATGCTCCGCATATACATATCCATATATCCCCAGTCAGGTTTACCGTCTTTATCTTGAGGCAAAGGGATTACTTCCAATTTCACCTTATCCCATATAGCTTTATTGTCATAGTTGAATTTCTTTTTTATACTTTTCTGGACTATTAGAGAAAGAAACAACAATGCATATTTACTTATTTTATCATTTGGCTTTACCAAATAAGCATCCCATAAGACACCTGTCCTTTGTATTTGGGCATAAACATTTCCCGTTGCGACAGCACCATTCTGAACTATATCAAGACACATTTCCTCACTCTCGAAGTCATCTTTTCTTCCGTAATACATAATACCGTTATTTCCGTCCTTTGCATTAATTAGTGGGAGTGAGAATTCTTCGTTTTTTTCAAGAGAAGTATCAAGTCTCTTGTCAAAGTCTTCTTTCTTAATTTTTAAGTCGAGTTTGTTCATTATGTCTCCTATAACAAACATACCCCATGAAGAAATATCTATTTTTGTCATATTATTCATCCTTTTTTATCACGATGTTAACACTATTTTCATTTGCTTTTACGCTACTCTCATACAAAACCCTTTGGGCTAGCTTTTCTTTAAAATCTTTTAAATCAATTTCTCTTTTATACATTTCGTAATCAACCATTGTTTTCATTAAGTCTTCCTCAAATACTTCAAAAGCCTTCTCTGGCATTTGATAGGAAAGGTGCTTACTCGGATTTATAATTTGTCGAGTATCATACTTATCATCCACTCCATCATGAATGGCGGTTATCCAATAATCTTCTATTTCTTTCCACTTATTCTTAACATCCTGCCTTCCTTTATTTTTTACAGTTTCCAAACCATCTTCTTCAATATAATATCCTATGATATTTTGATTCCTCTGAGGCTTTCCCGTTTCAAACACGAAAATAGATGTTGTTAGTCCAATACCAAAGAAAAGATTCTCTGGAAGCTTAATGATTGTTGAAAGTGTATGATTCTTTAAAACCTTGTTTCCATATTTTTTATCTTTGTAATCTTTCTCAAGTTTCTTGTCCGGTAGAATAAAAGCGCATTTTGTGCCCTTTGGAACGGAATCAAGTACATTCTTGACAATTTTCATACACCCATATTTGCGTTCATATGGAGGATTCATTAAGACCTTGGTTATGCCTTTAGTCTTAATCCACTCTGAAGCTTCTATACTCCTTGCGTCTAATTGTTCCAAATTTGTTTTGCCATCTTTATGTATCAGCATATTTGCACATGCCAAGGCAAATATTTCTCGGTCAAATTCTATTCCAAACAACTGAGAAGACTTAATACTTTCAACCTCTTTTGCCTTTATGCCTCCAGCCTCTTTCATCATATTACACATAGCTTTAACTAGAAAAGCGCCAGAACCACAAGTGGCATCAAGGATCCTATCAGACTTGTTAACATCAATTAGTCTATACATAAGAGATGTAATATGGTCTGGGGTGAAAATTTGACCATTTTCAGATTTCTTTTTATAACGATTAAATTCATTAAAGAATATACCCATTACATCTTCTCCATTCCAGTTGTCGGAATTAACACTATCAGATATTTCTGTGACCCATTGGATAAAACTATCTATTGATTCTTGGTTTGTTTCATTATTCATTCTAATTTCAGCATAAACATCTATTAAAAGATCAAGTTTTAGATTTTGTTTTCTATCTTTCTCAATAGATTTTGCTATCGTACTTAGAATGGAATTCTTCATAACCGTGAAATTCATGTTCTTTACGAGAAGTGCACCATAACGTTTTGCGACTAAAGCGCATGCTGTAAAAATCATGCGATGATAGAGGTTCTTAATGCCAAACTGGATATGCAAGCAGTCATTAATTTTCTTTGTAAGAGTGTAAATCTTTTGTTTGTCAATCCTTTCCTCTGAGAACAAAGAAAGATAATATGATTTATGCTGTAATGTCGGAGCTAAACCTGCGACTTCCTTAATCAAAGAATCTTGTGTTGCATTTTTTTCTTGATACTTAAATACTCTTATATCTATTCCATTATATAATATACCAACAACTCGTTTGAATTTCCTTTTTACAATTTCAAGATTCTTGCACAACTCGTTAACCCATTTCTGGTTAGTTAAATCTTCCTTTTCTGATTTTGTTTCTAAAATAATAGCTATTTTACTTGTATCTTTGGGTATATACCATCCATCAGGCCTATCAGAAATGCCTTTAAACCCCAACTGATTAAAGGTCGTTATCTGTCCAGTACCTTGTAACACATCTTTTTCATCATCATTAAAACCAAGAATAATTTTGGCTTCGTCGTCTCTTATATAATCTTCGGTTTTCATATTCATTTTGATTATGCTTGATGAATTTGTCTTTGAATAATTCAATTAAGCTATATTATAGCATGTGTTTATAAACTTACAGGCACAAGTCCTAGCTTATTAATGCTCTCATTGGCCTTTTGCAAAGCCTCATGGACTTCAAGCACTTCTGTATAATCCCAATACTTGATGTCCTTCTTGATATCATCCAGAGATTCTACTTCTTTCCTTATCTTCTCAATCTGCTCTGCATCAGAGACTGCAACAATGCCCTGCACAGCCTTGTTGTTCTTGGCTTTCATCAGATTAAGGATAAGGCTGTCAATAGAGCCAGAGGTCTGAACCTCAAAGACGTAGATGATTCTGCCCATATTACCGATAGAGACTTCCCAAACGGCATCAACTCTGGCACCATTGGCAACGGTGACTTCTGTTGTAGCCTTGAAGCCCAAGCACTCGCCAATGTCTTTGATTTTATCACGGATGTCATTATGAACGAAGCCGGATTCTTTCTTGGTCTTAGGCACTTCCACAACATCTACCGTCTCAGGCTCGTCTATATCATTTTGGACTTCTTGCCAAATGAAATAATCAAGGGCTATCAAGTTTTCCAAGTCATTGTAGTTCTTACTCTTGGCAAAAGCAAGCATCTTTTTACCACATTCCGACAGATAAGCATACATCTTGCCATCCATCGCTGAATCGTATTTAGGGGTGTTGGGCACTTCAAGGATGGTAAAGCCTGTCTTGGTCTTGCTGTTCCAAAGAATGCAATCATCTGGAAATGCTTTGTTTAGAATCTCGCTCATAATACCAGGACCAATGCCCTTAATTTTCTGACGGAATTCATCCCAACGCTTTGCAAGAGAGTCCTTGCCATAGAGCAGATTGGCAAACTGAGTGCGGATCAGTTCAATACTGTTTGTCTCTATAAGGTTGTCTATTTTGTAGTGCTTATTACCCCACATGCCCATGGCCCACAATGGGGAAAGCAGATTATAGACATCATCAGCTGTCATATTCAGAAGACGGTCTTTGTCATATTTCTGCATCTCCTTAGCATGGGCTTCACGTTCAGCCAATTCTTCAGTGGATTTTTCTTTATGAGCTTTGAGCCATTGGCTATATCGCTCCAAATAGGATAGGAATTTCTTCTCGTTCATATCGTAGCCTCGTTTTTCGTTGCTTATTTTAGAGCATTAAACTTATTGTCATTTTCATGACTGCTTTAATTCCGTAAATTATTTAAGTCACTTCTCGGTCGGATAGTAAATTTAGTCGGTCAGATGACTATTTCAACATCTCTAAGATTGTCTCTGGTGATGTTGACAATTCGGTGACAGCACATAATCCAGCGCCAATATCTTTTACGCTGGCACCAAGGAGATACACCTTATTGTCGATAATCAAGAAGCGGTCATGATTTCTGTGGGGCAGTTGTACAAACGTAATCTCAGCATATTGTTCGTTGTGTTTCTTTAGGTCTGTCAGGAATTGCTCGCTGTAGCGCGTATGGATGATGGCTATTACACCATCTGCACGCTTTGTTAGCAATGACAAAACACGATCGTCCACAAAATTGTCTATTAGCACTATCCTTTGTTGGGCACTTCGCACCAAGTCTGAAATATACGACCAGGCATCCCACACGCAACCCGTCTGGAAAATTTGCTCAGGCAGTAACTTAGGAGAGAAATCTTCTATTTTCTCGATAATGGCATCTATTTTCTCGTCCGTCTCCTGTTGATGTTGCTCAATGTTGAAAATACGTTGAATCATCTGAGCATTATTATTTACTAACTGTGGGATAGCCGTGAAAGCACGCATAATCTTGATATTGACACCAACAGCAGTCTGTGACCTCAGCACGCTACTAAGCATGGCTACACCATTGCAAGTGAAAGCATAAGGCGGCCTTCTTAAGCCCATTTTCGCAAAATTTGATGTCGCATTTTGCGATATCAAAATATCTGAGCCATAATTATTGTTAAGATTGGAGGTCACAATTTGTGACTTCCAATTAGTATCTTGCTGTCTTTCTACCGGATTGGAGGTCACAATTTGTGACCGTAATATTTCAAGTTCGCTTTTTGTTAACTTGAACATAAAGTCCTCTGGGAAACGATTTGTATTACGCTTAACAGCCTGATTGAGTGCTTTTGTTTCAACACCATACAGAAAAGCCAAGTCGAAGTCAAGCATTACCTGTTGCCCTCGTATAACTCGTATCATCGACTTAATGCTGATGTCTTCAGAGCTACTTTGTGCAACGGATGTTATCACCTCGTCATGGTTTGGGGACACTTCATTGAGGTTATCACATACTGTGACAACCTTAGACTCACCTTTTTCAGCAACTTTCTTCTTTGCCATACTATTCTCTATGAATAATGTCTTTTCTTGGCTACAAAGTTACACTTTTTCTCTTGAATAACCTTTGGTTATGTAAACTATTTGCCGTTTTGTGGCTCTTTTTTATGAATTTTTGAGGGAATTGCCCTTTATGAGGTGTCGAATCGTACAAAAATCAAATTGTTGGTTGAATTTCATTCTTCCAACTCTCGTCATGGCAAAACTCGCATGACTATCCTCACAGGAAGTAGGCGCAACAAGAAAACAAGAATAAAACTATAAAAAAGAAGATTATGATCAATGACAACCCAATCTTAGGCAACCAACTGGTTGTGATAAGCAGGGCCGACCTTGATGCCTTGGTCGAGAAGGAAGAACTTCAGGATTTCGACAGGAGCTGCCTTGACGTATTTGCGGATGATGTCGGCACACTCCTCGTAGCTCAAATTACTATATTTGTAATCGCTGCCACCATTGGCATTGGTAAGTCCTGCCAGCGAGGCGAAATCTT
>Ga0256404_1012514_pt1 | contig 11024 bp, 9 predicted proteins | sample RumenRJG_01DNA_FD_185990 | JGI IMG/M metagenome (GOLD analysis project Ga0256404, IMG submission 185990) | Bovine rumen microbial communities from Lethbridge, Alberta, Canada - RJG_01 | ecosystem: Host-associated > Mammals > Digestive system > Stomach > Rumen | place: Canada: Alberta | collected...
AGATAGAATCTGCCGACAATGTTCAGCGATGCGCAGATGTAATATGTCGTGCAGTTTACGAACGAGCAGATGATTAACGGAATGTATGTGTAAACATTCAGAACTGTCGGTAAACCGAAGATGGACGGTTCATTGATATTGAACAGAGACGGAACGATGGCGACCTTCGCAACGCTTCTGGCCTGATTGCTCTTGCAGAATAAGAAGATAACCAGCAGGATGACGTTGTAAGTGATCCAGTTTCCGAATACGGAGTTCATGGCACCGGCATAGATGAACGGTAATGTTTCACCGGCAACATAAGCTTCCGCGTTGGCTGCTAAAGCAGCTGTAGTGATCGGAGAAGTAACGACACTCAGCATGTTTGCGCCGTGAATTCCGAAGAACCAGAATGTTGTCATTAAGAAGTTGATCAGAAGAACGGACGGCAGGCTGCCTGTTGCTCTCATTAACGGCTGGAAGACTGTGTAAACAAGTTTTGCCAGACCCGCACCTGTCAGTTTGATTAATAATGCATCAACTGCCATCAATACGACGATATTGAAGACTAACGGAAGCAGAACATTGAACGGAGCTGCTACGTTTGGAGGAACCGTATCCGGTAATTTAATTGTGATATTGTGTTCCTGGAAGAAACGGTTGACTTCGACCACGATGCATGCGATCAGCATTGCGGAGAACATGTAGCCCGCGCCTAACATACCGGACTGCAGGGATGCCGTAGAGAGATCAAACGCACCGGAAACGCAAAGGTAAACCAGCAGTGCGGAGATCATATTGTTCAGGCCGTTCATCTTGTAGGAAACAGCCAGCTGATAGGACACACCGCAGACAACGTATAAGGAAATAATACCGATTGTTAAATAATATGGAATCATCAGTGTCGCCGCATATTTCCCGGCGAAGCTCTTCCAGGCCAGTAATGCGGCATAGAAGATGTTGCTCGGTTCCGTAATGGTTGCCGGAATCGGCGGAACGGCTAACAGGATGGCGAAGCCGCCAACGATAGTCGCCGGAATCAGGATGGTTAATCCGTCTCTGACGGCGCTGAGATGACGCTGATTGGAAATCTTCAGGCCTACCGGAACGATATACTTTTCCATCCAGGCAGACAGTTTTTCCATGAAAGTTGTTTTCTGTTCAGACATGTTTTCTTTTCCCCCTTCTGTCTTCACTGAGCCGGCATAGGCATTGCGGACCATTTCGTTTACGGCTTTGCCGTTTCCCGAAGCGTAGTCCTTTGCATCAATCGGCAGAACCATGATCCCGTCGAACGGCTTTGCCGTTTCCGTAATCTGATTCATTGCGTACTGAACCTGCGGAGCTACCAGAATGGCATCGTATTTTGCCACGATGTTGGGCAGATCCCTCAGTCCGCTTGCATCAATCGTCCAGTCCTCTTCTTCCGAAAGGGATTCCTTCATCCGTTTCATCAGAATACTGGAAGACAGACCGGCGGCACAGATCAGCAGGACTGTCACCTTTTGTTTCATAACCGACTCTCCTCTTGCATGGATATCATATCGTATCGCTTTTTTTGAAGTTGCAAACAGTTTCCTTTTCATAACGGAAGGAATGTACAACATGAGATGGGAAAAGCATATATATTTATTATGGTACAATATAGGTAGAAAAAGAAAGTTGAGAATCATATGTTGGAAGCAATTCAGAGAGAAATACTGCTCAAATTGATGAAATCGTCCGATTATGTGTCAAGCAAGGACCTTGCTTTTACTTTAAACACATCGGAAAAGACAATTCTGAAGCATTTGAATATCCTGAAAAGCGATCTGAAGGAAAACGGCGCCTCACTGGAAGTGAAGCACGGACACGGGTCCTATCTGGCAATCACGGACCAGGAAGCCTTCCGTGCTTATCTCGGGGAAGACACACCGGAAGAAGTTCCGGTAACCAAGGAGGGCAGAAGAGCCTATGTGCTTTCCCGCCTGATCAATACGGAGGATTATGTCAACATCTATGATCTGGCAGATGAGCTCTACATCTCTCCGTCTTTATTGCGTCTGATCATCAAGGGACTGGTGGATGTGATTGAAAGCTATCATCTGAAGCTGGATCACTCGCATTCTCACGGATACCGTATTACGGGAGCGGAAAAGGACATCCGCCGGTGCATCACCAAGGAATGCCGGGAAGTGAAGCAGTACGGGAATTACACCATGTTCAGCAATCTGAAAGGCGACTTGACCACCCGGATCTCGTCCATCGTTGCCCGCACATTGGAAAAATACAATATTGCCATCAGTGAGGACGGAATCAATTCCCTCACCCTGCATATTTTAATTGCCATCAACCGCTTTGAAACCATGAATCAGATTGAAGTTGACGAGATCATTCTGCAGAAACTGCAGTCCTCTCCGGAATACTACGTCATGAAAAACATCAGCAAAGAGATGAAGGAACAGTTGGGAATCGAACTCCCGGACATTGAGCTGGCCTATCTGACATTGCATCTGAACGGCAAGCAGCGGCTGTTTGCCCACGAGCATCTGCAGGTTCAGATCACCGACGATGCTCTGGTTTTCTACAACCGGATGCTCCGCAATATCTACCAGATTGCCCGGGTCAGTTTCTTTGAAGATGAGGAGCTGCGTGTCAGTCTTTTGAATCATATCGTTCCGTTCATCAACCGTCTGAACAATGATATGCAGATCAGCAAGTCTTCTCTGGAAGGCATCAAACTGCAGTTCCCGTATGCTTACGATCTAGCCGTCATCGGACTGAGTTTTCTGAATGATGGTTTCAGTGTCACTTCTGCTGAAACCGGCTACTTCGCCCTGCATCTGGCCCTTTCTCTGGAAAAAGCCAGGGGAAATGTCGAAGCCGGAAGTATTGCCGTTATCTGCGACGAAGTCTCTTCCCTGTATAATATGATGTCCTTCAAGATCAACCGCAGCCTGTCGGATCTGATCAGTACCATTCAGTTTCTGAGTGTTTCGGAAGCGCAGAAGATGGGAGAAGAGCTGCCTGAGAGTTATGAACTCGTTCTGAACACCTCCAAAGAGCAGTTTCCTTTTGATGAAAAACTGCTGAATGTTTCCACTTTTATTACGGATGCGGAAATGGAAATGATCCGCGGACGTCTGAAAAAAGCCGAACAGTATGAGGACAACTATGAGCTGTTCCGGGACGACCTTTTCTTCCGGATCCACGAAAACATGAGTAAGGATAAAATCATCCATATGATGGCATCGCGTGCAAAAGAGCTCTACGGTCTCTCAGACAGTTTTTATGACAGCATTCTGGAGCGGGAACGTCTGGAGCCGACCGAATATGCCAACCGGATTGCCATTCCTCACCCGTTGAAAAACGAAGAAGGAAGTGAACTGATTGCGGTTGCTTTGCTGGACCGTCCGGTACTCTGGAATACGCAGAAGGTTCAGCTGATCTTCCTGATTTCCCTTTCCAACCACAAAAAAACAGAGTGGTTCATGGATAAAATCAGCACTCTGTTAGTAAATGATGAAATGTCTCAGACTCTGATCCTCTCTTCCGGTTTTGAAGAATTCATACGGAATTTTAAATCAGTAGCGTAGCGATATATACGATAAGCGGAAGCGTGAGTATGCTCAGAAGCGTGGAAATGCAGACATACTCCACTCCGCTTTTATAGTCTTTGTCATACTGCTGTGCAAAGATCGCCACATTGCTGCCAACCGGGCAGGCGGCGGCACAGAGAATTGCAAGTTTCAACTCTTCTGAGCCGAATGGTAAAAGGCGGAAGACCAGAATGATTGCCAGCGGAATCAGCAGCAGGCGGATCAGGGAAACATAATAGACCTGTTTTCTGCGCAACATGCCCAAAAGGTCACTCTGCGCGAGGTAGACACCCGAAGAGAACATGGCCAGCGGTGTGTTGATGCTGCTGATGCTTGTAAACAGGCTGGACACGATGGAAGGCAGTTTGATATTTCCAAAGTAAAGGACAAGACCGATCAGAACGGAAATCACGATCGGGTTGGTCGCCACTTTCCGGATATTCATAACGGATCTGTCATCGGTAATGGTAAAGACACCGTACGTCCACTGCAGAAGGTTGATCAGAACGATCATGATGGAAATATAGAATACCGCCCCGCTGCCGAAGGTTGCCTGCACCAGCGGAATCCCGATGAAACCGGCATTGGAAAAGGCGGAAGAGAATTCCGCAATGCGGTCACTCTTATGAAAAATCAGTACACTGATCACAATGGAAATCAACATGCAGAGGATGGAAATAACGCCGGAAGAAAGCAGATCCTGCGTTCTTTCCGCAGTTCTTTCCACACAGAAATTTGAAATCACAATAACAGGAATCGCCACGTTCAAAAGCAGCTTTCCGATATCCTTGGTTCCCTGATCACTCACCCATTTCTTACGGTAAGCAACATACCCGATTCCCATCAGAACAAACATGATCAATACCTGCCGGAACAGCAATCCTACGATTTCCATACGCATACCCTCCCCGATTCTGTAACAAGTTTACCACATCTGTTGTTTCCGTTTTGCAACAAGTTTCCGTTTTGTTATGGAATCTTCCATATAAAAAGGCTCTAGTCAAAGAAGAGCCATCCGCAGAATACATAGATCATGTAGTAGATCACCCCGTCCAGCGCCCCGTAGTAGAGCAGGTTGGAGACGATTCCCACTTTCAGATACCCGAGATCCAAAAGCAGGAAGAAAAGCAGGATAAAGGAAACGAGCAGTTTCTTTACCCAGGTCTTGTTGTTCCTTCTCGACTGTAAGGAAATCCCGAAGCCGAAGAGGGTTAAAGCCAGCGTTACCGTCACAAAGAGATGGTTGGCGCTGCCCTTGATCAGCAGATTTTCCAGGCGGATCAGCCATCCGCCTCCCATTAAAATCAATATCGGTGTCAGATATTTCATTGTTTTCTTCCTTTCTGAAAGAGAATGCTCTCATAGCGGTAGCGCATGAGGGAACCGATATAGAATCCCAGCGGTCCCGGTACCACCGTTAATAAAAACCAGAGGTTCAAAGCATCCGCATTCAAACTGATGGTATTGAACATTACCCCTGTCGGGTAATTGAAGATGACATAATACATCCATGCTCCGCGCACGACATAGTACTTGGTCAGAAAGTAACAGGTGAAGTAGCCGGCGGTTAAAACGAGCAGGAAAATGAAGGAACAGATGGCCGAGACCTTATCCATGGAGTTCAGGTATTCCTTCCCCAGAATAAAGAAGTAGCCCAGTAACATGTAGACCGGCACTGCCAGCAGGCATCCTGCCACAATATAGGGAATCGGACGGCCGGCAAGATACATGTTGGCAAACGGATGCGATGTGCCGAAGGCCAATGCCATAAAGACACTGATAATAAAGTGTCCCACAAATATGACAAACAATGTATAACCGAAATCTACTTTTCTCATAGTTCTATTATATCAGTCCTGACGATTCCTTTCTCGCCAAATATTCCCGGAGGGAATTTGCGCATCCGCAATACGGCTGCTTATAGAGGTCCAACTCTTTCGCCAGGGCATTGCTGCGCTGCTCTCCCTGATCCTTCTTAAAGTCCGTGATCAGATATTTCACGTTCGGATAATCCTTCTGCAGTTTTTCCCCGATCTCATTGATCTTTGCAGCATTTTTATAGCGCGATACGCTCATGACCGTCGCCACGTAGTCAAAGGAGTGCTCATTCGCATACTGAAACGTGCGCACCAGGCGGTACTCGTAGCAGTTCCAGCAGCGCGCGGAAAATTCCGGAAGATCCAGATAGTCCTGCATCTCTTCCGTATAGCCCGCATTGTCGTAGTTTGCTTCCACCAGATGGATCGGATTGGCATAGTTCTTATGGTACCACTCCAGATAGCGTTTCAGTTCACTCAGGCGGTGCTCGTACTCCTCTTTCGGGTAGATGTTATCGTTCATGTAATAAACGGTAATGTCAAATATCTCACTCAAATAGGTCAGAATATCACAGGCGCATACCGCACAGCAGACATGCAGCAGTAAAGAGGGACGCTGTCCCTTTTCTCTGATGGCCGCAATTTCCGCCTGATAGGCGTCGTAATATTCCCTGTTTTTCATAATTTCTAGTAAATAAACATCGCGTCGCCAAAGGAGAAGAAACGGTATTTTTCTTCAATGGCCAACTGATAGGCATGCAGGATGTTCTCTCTGCCTGCTAAAGCGGAAACCAGCAGGATCAGCGTGCTTTCCGGCAGATGGAAGTTGGTAATCAAGGCATCGATGGCCTTGAACTCATATCCCGGATAGATGTAAATGCCGGTATTGCCGCTGCAGCCGCAGAATCTGCCGTATTTCTGCATGACGCTCTCCAGCGTCCGGCAGCTCGTTGTCCCGATTGCAATGATCCGTCTGCCTTCCGCTTTCGCCAGATTGAGGCGCTCCGCCACTTCTTCCGTCATGGAGTAATATTCCTCATGCATGACGTGATCCGTGACTTCTTCCTCTTTTAACGGCTTGAAAGTTCCGAGTCCCACGTGCAGCGTGACATCCAGTACCTCCACACCTTTTGCCCTGATCTTTTCAAATAAGTCTTCCGTAAAATGCAGGCCGGCCGTCGGTGCCGCGGCACTTCCGTCCACTTTGGCATAGACCGTCTGATAGCGGTTTTTATCCTGCAGTTTTTCATGGATATACGGCGGTAACGGCGTTTCCCCAAGCTCATTTAAGATCTCATTGAAGACGCCTTCGTAGATCATCTCAAAATCGCGCAGCCCGTTTTCCTTAATGGCAGTGCACTTCGCCAGAAGTTTATCTTCGCCGAAGGAGACCACCGTGCCTAGCTTCACGACTTTCGCGTTGCCGACTAAGCACTCCCACACATTTCCTTCCTGACGTAATAACAGCAGTTCCACGTGTGCTCCGGTTTCTTTCTTTGTGCCGAACAGGCGCGCCGGAATGACCCGGGAATTGTTGCGGACCAAGACGTCGCCCGGCTGTAAGAAGTCGAGGAGATCCGTAAAGGTATGGTGCTCTACCTCTCCCGTTCTCTTATTCAATGTCATCAGGCGGGAAGCCGTGCGGTCCTTTAAAGGAACCTGGGCAATCAGCTCCTGCGGTAAGTCATAGTAAAAATCTTCCTTTTTCATATTTCTTTAAAATCCCCGCGCGTCCGTACTGTTCAGATTATGGGCGGCGTAATACTCTTTTTTAAATGTCTCAAAGCGGTCTTCCTGGATTGCCACGCGGATCTCTTCCACAAGATGGATCAAGAAGCGCAGGTTATGAATGGACATTAAGCGCATGCCCAGACCTTCATTGCAGCGGAACAGATGATGCAGATACGCTCTCGAGTAGTTTCTGCAGCAGTAACAGTCGCACTGCGGATCGAGCGGACGGAAATCGTCGGCATAGATGGCCTTTTTGATATTGATGCGGCCTTCCGATGTCATTAAGGCACCGTGTCTTGCGATACGCGTCGGTAAGACGCAGTCAAACATGTCCACCCCGTGCGCTACCGCTTCAAAGATGTCATTGACGGCACCGATGCCCATTTCGTAGCGCGGTTTGTCAAACGGCAGATACGGTAAGGTATAGTCCAGCATCCTGTAGTGCGTTTCCTTGCTTTCGCCGACGGAAGTACCGCCGATGGCGTAACCGTCAAAGCCGATCTCCACTGTCTTCTCCGCAGAGTAGCGGCGCAGATCTTCATATTCCCCGCCCTGGACAATGCCGAATAAGGCCTGCCGGTCCGGGTTCTGATGCGCGTCCTTGCCGCGCTTGGCCCAGCGCAATGTACGTTCCACGCTGTTTTTCATGTATTCGTGGCTGCTCGGATACGGAGCGCATTCGTCAAAGCTCATCATGATATCCGAACCGATGGCATTCTGCATCCGGATGGAATCTTCCGGAGAGAGGAACATCGTATCGCCGTTTAAGTGATTCTTGAAGGTGACACCTTCCTCGGAGATGTTGCGCATCTCCGCCAAGGAGAAGACCTGGAATCCGCCGCTGTCCGTTAGGATCGGACCGTCATAGCTCATGAACTTGTGCAGTCCGCCGGCTTTTTCCATGATTTCCTTGCCCGGGCGCAGCCAGAGATGATAGGTATTGCCGAGAATCACACCGGCCCCCATCTCCTTAATTTCCTCCCGGGAGACAAATTTTACCGTTCCCAAAGTTCCGACCGGCATGAACATCGGAGTTTCGACATCTCCGTGCGGTGTATGTAAAATACCGTAGCGTGCTCCGCTTTCCTTGCAGATATGTTTGGCCTCCCACCAGACCGGACCTTTGTTTTCACTCATTCTTCGCTCACCTTTAAACCTTCACGGTAGTGAAGTCTTCTTTCATATGCCGTTAAGTATTTCTTACGGATCCGGATGGAATCCGGTGTGATTTCCACCAGTTCGTCATCCGAAATAAATTCAATGGCACTCTCCAGAGTCAGAACTCTCGGAGGAGTCAGACGCATGGCTTCATCGTGACCCGTGGAACGGACCGCTGTCGCCACTTTATTCTTGGTCGGGTTGACTTCCATGTCCATCGGCTTGGAAGACTGTCCGACGATCATTCCTTCGTAAACTTCCGTCTGCGGACCGATAAAGAAGGAGCCGTGATCCTGCAGATTGAAGATCGCATACGTCATGGCCGTACCCGTCGCATTGGAGATCATGACGCCGTTGGTACGGGCATTGATCTCGCCCTTGTACGGTTCATAACCGCCTAAGGAAGATACCATGATGCCGTTGCCGTGTGTGTCGTTGATCATTTCCGAACGGTAACCGATGAGTCCTCTCGTCGGGACTTTCCACTTCATGTTGACATATCCGTTCTCATCATTCATCTCAACGATATCACCCTTACGGTTTGTGAGCTTCGTCATGATGACACCGGTATATTCACTCGGTGCGGAAATGATGACGTTTTCGATCGGTTCGCACTTCTTGCCGTCAATCAGCTTATAGATAACTTCCGGCTTGCTGACGGCTACTTCATAGCCTTCTCTTCTCATGTTTTCAATGAGAATCGTTAAATGCAGCTCGCCCCGGCCGCTGACTTTGAACTTGTCCGTGGTATCCGTCTCTTCGACCTTTAAGCCGACGTTGACTTCCGTCTCACGGAATAAGCGCTCCTTTAAGTTACGGGATGTGACATACTTGCCGCTTCTGCCCGCAAACGGAGACGTGTTGACGCAGAAGTTCATGGAAAGCGTCGGTTCTTCGATATGGATCATCGGCATCGGATCGATGTGTTCCGGATCGCAGATCGTTTCCCCGATGGAAATGTCCGCAATACCGGCGATGATTACGATATCCCCGCTGTGCGCTTCCTGCACGGCTGTCCGTTTTAAACCTTCATAGATATACAGCTGGGAAATGGTTTCCCGCTTCACGCTGCCGTCTCTCTTACATAAGGCAACCTGCTGTCCCAGACGGATCGTTCCCTTATAGACACGTCCGATTCCGAGACGTCCGATATAATCGTCATAGGCTAAGTTACTGACCTGCATCTGCAGAGGTTCTTCATCGTAATCCGGATAGGCTTCGCAGTGCGAAACGATCGTTTCAAATAACGGTTCGATATCCTTACCTTCATCTCCCATTTCTCTTACAACAATGCCGTCTCTGGCAATACCGTAAAGGATCGGGAAATCCAGCTGTTCATCGGTTGCACCAAGATCCAAGAACAGATCGTAAACCTCATCCACGACTTCCAGAGCTCTCTGATCTTTCTTGTCGATCTTGTTGATCAGAAGAATCGGACGTAAGCCGAGTTCCAAAGATTTCTGTAAGACGAAACGGGTCTGCGGCATCGGTCCTTCCGAAGAGTCGACCAAAAGGATGACCGTGTCAACCGTTTTGATAATACGTTCCACCTCGCTGGAGAAATCGGCATGCCCCGGCGTATCCACGATGTTGATCTTATAATCCTTATAATGAACGGAGCAGTTCTTGGAATAGATTGTGATTCCTCTTTCCCGCTCCAGATCATTGGAGTCCATGACCAGTGTCGGGACATCTTCATTCTTACGGAAGACGCCGCTCTGGTTTAAAAATGCATCCACCAGGGTGGATTTCCCCGCGTCGACGTGGGCAATGACTGCGATGTTAATAATCTTTTCCTTAGCCATAATAAAAACACCTCTTTTTCAAGCGTTGTAATTATACCACGACACCCCTCTTTAATAAAGTAAAACGTATTGATAACGCCCCATTTCCCCATGTAACCGCTGTCAGTTTTTCCCAATGAAAAAGAAACCCACCGGCATAGCCGGTGGTTCTTCACATGCGGCCACTAGGGCCTAAAAATAACAGCGACGCGTCCACGCGCATCGACAGCCTGCCACTTGCGACCTGTTACCTCTTCTTACCCGTAAACGGGTCCAGGCCTTCCAGCGTCAGCTGTTCCATCTCTTCATCTTTCTTGAGTTGGTTTTGTATGTACTCTTGAATTTTCTTTGTGTTCTTTCCTGTTGTGTCCACATAATATTCTCTACACCAAAACTGTCTGCCTCTGTATTTATACTTCAGATTTCCGTATTTCTCGTATATCATCAAAGAACTCTTTCCTTTGAGATATCCCATGAAATGCGAGACAGACAGTTTCGGAGGTATTGCGACCAACAGATGCACATGATCCGGGCATAATTCTCCCTCCAATACTTCCACTCCTTTTTGAAAACACAGTTGTTTCAGTATGTCTCTTACGTCGCTTCTTATCTCCCCATAAAACACTTTCCTTCGATACTTCGGCGCAAAAACGATGTGATACTTGCACGTCCACACGGTATGAGCTAATGTATTATTTTCTCCGTTCATAGTAAAATAGAAATGTCCTCCTTACTCTCTTTATGTGCAACTGGCAGGCTGCACCTTTAGTGTATCGTAAGGAGGACATTTCTTTAATACTCTGTTCACCGCTAAAGCTCTTTTGAACCCCCGGACTATCCGGGGGTTTTCGTTAGAATCGGGTAGGGACTAACTCTCAAGGCTAGTCCCTCCCACACCACCGTACGTGCCGTTCGGCATACGGCGGTTTGGTCATCAAAAGGTACAATCATATGTTTTGTATCTTTTCTTTTTATCA
>Ga0256404_1012515_pt1 | contig 11024 bp, 4 predicted proteins | sample RumenRJG_01DNA_FD_185990 | JGI IMG/M metagenome (GOLD analysis project Ga0256404, IMG submission 185990) | Bovine rumen microbial communities from Lethbridge, Alberta, Canada - RJG_01 | ecosystem: Host-associated > Mammals > Digestive system > Stomach > Rumen | place: Canada: Alberta | collected...
CCTGCTGTTGCGCATCGCTCATACCGCCGGATATTTCCTGAATTGCATTTGCAGGAAGAGGCAGATCCTCCCGGAGATGTTCCGCCAGGTATTTCATGGTCTCGATTCGTTCAGTGAAAATAACCAGACGATCATCTGTTGCATTGCAATCCCAACCATATTCCGGACTATCAAGGAGCTTTAACAGCTGCTGATAACGGGAAAAATCCTGTGGCTTAATTCGCATCAGCGCATCACGCAGGGATTCAAGTTCTCCGATATCTTCGATATCTGCAAAGTCATATTTTTTGTTCAGTTTTGCCAGTCTGACATCGATACTCTTGATACAGGCTGCCGGGCTGGAAAACAATGATTTTTCAAGGCTGGTTTTAAAAAGGTGACTACTGCCACGTTCACGCCCGACATCCATCTGTAGTTCCATATCTGCAAAGAGGCTGAAGGCACGCTCTTCCCGAGCAGATGCGTGACAACGCTCAAGAGTAACGGTTCTATCCAGAAAGGCACCGTTAACCTGATCTTTGATATCCTCTTTGAACCTTCGGATACAAAGCCCCTGAATATCGTTCTTTGTGTAATCCTCCGGATTGGCAATCGCAGTCGGGTCAAGCATATTCATAAGAGAGGCAAAGCTCTTTGCCCTGCCGTCATGCGGAGTGGCAGAAAGCATGATCATTGTATCTGACCTGTCGGCCAGAAGCTTCGCCAACCTTGAACGCTGCGCCCGATGGTCTCCGCGCTCGGCTACATTCTGCGCCTCATCGATCACGATGATGTCCCAATATGCGTTTTCCAGATGGGTCCGGTATTCCACGTCCCTCTTTAAAGTATCTATCGAGACAATGGTCTTTTCATAATAGAAGAATGGATTGTAGTTTGACGGCAGACTTGCACGAATCCTTTGAATCCGATTGGAATCCAGACGGACAAGCGGAATCGTAAACCTGTTCCACATTTCTTTTTGAAACTGCGTCATCATGCTTTTTACAGTGACAACTAGGATTCTCTTCCCTTTACCCCGGGCAATCAATTCGGACATAAGAATGCCAGCTTCAAGCGTTTTTCCTAGACCAACTGTATCTGCAATCAGGATTCTCTGACGCGGACGCTGCAAAGCTTGCTTTGCAGGATCCAGCTGATAGGGCATAGGATCCATTGCAGCCTTATACCCGATATGAATATTCGTGTCCGTAGGAATCTTCTGTCGCCACTGACTCTCAAGATAAAGAAGTGACTTTCTAAATCGTGGAGAATGATCCGCCACCAGTTTGACTTCTGCCGGATTCACAATCTGGATTTCTTCCAGATCTGTCAAAAAAATTGCTTCTCTGTCTTTTACAAGGGGTGATATACCCACACAATGTAAAGCCTTGTTTCCAAGACTGTTTGTCTCTATTTTCTTGACCATCCATTCTTCATCTCGAATGATGGTTCTCATTCCCGGAGCGTATTCAGCCATGTCTGTTTTCCTTTTTTTGTATTGTCACATAACCCCTTTGACGCTGTTCATTGTCCATCCTTGAAAGAGCATCTTTCAAAAGAGCTCATGAAAATAAACTCAATATCTTCTCGATATCCCACTTATTCCATATTGGGTATATGCTCCAACCTTATATTCAGAGACAAATTCCTGATCCATTTCCCACTTTTCAATAGCTTTCTCGTATTTGGGATTGTTCTTTCTTTGGTTAATGAAGAAGTCAAGATAACTAATTATCTCAGTACGGGTCAATATATCGTTATCAATCAGAATTGCCAGTATTTTACTTCTCCGATTTGCTGACAATCCTTCCTGCTGGGAAACACTGTATCCGTATTGCATTAATACAGATTCCTGCGCCAAGCGCATACCGTTTGCATAAATATTTCCCTTCATGTACGTCTTTTCATCACTAATACGGCAAATTGGTGTACCTTTCATCTTAAGGCGCTGGTATGTGCTTTCCATTATGAAAAAGACATTACAATTGGGACAGTATCCTGCAGGCACCCGAGTCTGAATAATGTTTCCCTTATCGTTGATGATTTCTACAATACCATCAATATTTTGAAGCGCATGACCTTCATGCATACATTTGAATGTGGTTCTTCTCACTACAAAGTCTTTTACACGAATTCTATTATCATGCATTTTAGCAGGGGCATCACCGTCATTAAGATGGCTTTTTACCTGTTTGTCATACAATTGTTGAGAGATCTTCATCTGCTTTTCACGTAGTTCTCTCTCTCGTTTTCTATTTTCTTCAAGTTCTTTCTTTCTTCTTAATTCTTCCTGTTTTTTTCTTTCCTTCTCCTGTTTCCGTAATTCTTTACGTGCTTTTATTTCTGCGTTACGCTCTTCCTGTTTCTTTCTCTGTTCCTCTTCGATTATTTCCTGTTTTCTTCGACGCTCCTCTTTTTCTCTCTCTTTTTCCTCAAGGATAGACTGGTATTCTTCAGGATTTAAAAGATTCCATTCCAAATATCTTTTTTTATATTCATCCCATTTTAAATAATGAATATTACAGTAAGGACAGAACAACGTATGATAATAACTTGAATTACCTGTATATACTCCTCTCCTTTTTAATTCTGGCCTTTGACAGATTTTACATTTCAGAGGCTTCTTGGTCTGATAGATATAACACTTACTACCCGGCTCAAGCGGATGAGGATTGCTGAGAAACGAATCATACCTTCTTGAATCTTCTAGTAAACGTAAATTAGTGTAAATATCCCCCTGAAACTTGATTTTCATCAAGTCTTTGTATCCATCAATCGACGTATATAGACGCATACATTCGGGGCATGCATATACAGGCATATCAAGAGATTTTGCTTTGTCTTTCTTATTATGAACTCTTAGCACATCACATTTTATCAGGGGGGCATAATCTTTTACGCAGTGAAGAAGAATATCCTGTTTTTCTTTAGCTTTAATCAAATTGCCAGCAACAATCACCTTATTTGCACTCTTTTTATCACTCTTTTCTTTTTTTTCGCCAGGTGCTGCTATCGGTATTTCTTTTTCTGCTGCTAATTCTGCTGATGTTTTTTCCTCTAACAATGAATCTGTTGAATCTTCATCTATTACCGAATGATCCTTTACATACTCGCTTACTATTTCGTCATACTTCAGTTTTCGAAACGCTTCTGTTGGTATTTTCTGCGCCTCTTCCAACAGGAAACAACTATTCGTAAAAAAATCTATCGCTTCCTGCTCTATTTTCTTTTCTCGCTTCAAAGAAATAAAATAGTCTCTGTTATAAGAGTAAATATCAATAATAGATTTTCTCTTATAATCACGATCCCCAAAATCTGAAAGCAGATAATCTTTTAATTCCTGTCCTCGTAAAACACGTTTTCCTCCTCTTTTTACTACCCCTTTTTCAGGGTTTGTTTTAATCCACCGTTTTCCCAGTAGTACATCAGAGGTCTCATCAGTCTGGAAAAGACTATCGTTATGTTTATCAGCATCTGAATTATTTAAAGCATGTATGTTTTCTCGAAATTCTGCCGAAAAATAAGTGTTTATCTCCGACTTATATTGTTCATAAATCATGTCACTGATATAAGCTTTTCTTTTATCCTTAAGAAAAAAAACCTGAATAGAGATTTTCCGCTTATCATGAACAATATGGATCATTTTAAAAGGAGTATGCTTAACCCCTGTCATCATTTTTAGTTTTCCTTTAAAAGGAATAACCATATAATCTCTTATATCAATATCTTCCGGTTTAGCCATCGCCCGTAGAGTTAATTCTGTAAATCCCGGTTTTATATTAGTCATAATAATTCTTTCAACAAAAAATATAATAATTAGTAGACAAGACTTTTATAGAAATATACCTGTTTGCAGATGGTTTGGTTATTTACAAATGACGGTTCAGAACCAAATGCTGTTCCTTTCCGTTCTCATAACGATAGAGTTTTCGCTTCCTGTCAAAAACTGGGTCTCTGTCATGAATGATACTATGATGGTTAGGGCAGACGATAATCTGGTTGCTCGCATCATTGTTGAGACTCTTTACGAAATAATCAATATGATGAGCTTCCGCAACATGAGAACCAAATTCCTCGCCGATCAGCTGTCCGCAGAGCTGACAGCGGTAGCCATAAAGAAGTTTCAGGTTCTCCCCAATCTTTCTGTTCAGCTTTCGAATCTTGACCAGGCGCAGATTCTGTTGGATGCCGGCGCCCTCATCTACATTCTCATAGTTGATCTCTGCTTCCACCATGCGCTCTGCTTTTCCCTGAACAGTATCACGCATGACACTGACATCTTCGGATGCAATGGTTTCAATGAGATAGGAATCGTCATATTCCGTCGTATAGACAGCAATATATTCTTTGTATTCTTCCGGCAGGGAGATACGGCTCTTGGACCCCTTTTCCTGCATCTGTTTAATCTTCTGCATATACAGGTAACTGCGCTGAAAGGTCCCTCTCAGTGCCGTTGCAATCTCTGAATTTCTGGAATATCTTACCTGAACTTTGTCTGCTCTGTTTCCGAATTTGCTGTCAATCTTGTTGTTCTGCAGCTTTGCGTCATAAGATTTTCCGTTCAAATAAAGCTTAATCGGTTTGGATTCTCCTCGTTCGAGAAACCTCCCGGCAATCTGCTTGAAAATCACCTGGTATTCAAGAGGAATGGCAAAGCCGTAATTGAAGAGCGACCAGTCGACCTCTTTTTTATAGACATAGCTCTCAGACATACTGTTCAATACTCCCACACCTCATAGCCCTGCCTTCTGGCTGAGTCATATACCGGCTGCATGTTCTTCTGCAGGATAGAGAAAAACGTCTCTCTGGAATTGCCTTTCCGGTACAGCTCCTGTCCTGCCCAGATAGAGTGCAGGTTATCCCGATAACAAGCTTCAAAGCGTTTATGAATCTCCGGCTTTTCATGGATGTAACCGTAAAGAATATACTGGTTCGATGCAAATCGCTCGAAGAAGGGATTCCAGCGGGGAAGCCGGTTGCTCTTGGAGGAATTAAGAGAAGAATCCATGGGCATAAGGTTCCAGAGCTCATCATTCATTACGAAGGACCAGGGGACAAAATGATCCACGTCATATTTTCCCTGCTGAATTTTTTCGTCCGTAAAGACATCCCGGATCTCCGTCAAATCCAGGATTCCTTTCCAGAGGTTTCTGACCTTTCCCAGCTTGCGCATCTTCTCGTCCATGGGAGCCAGCTTATAGACCAGTCCGGGGACCTCGGGATTATTGTTCTGAAGCCATTTGACCTTTTCATACTGAATCCATCCAAGGATAGATACAGTATTGTCTTTGATCATCTCAATCCAGTCCGGATGAAAAATCACCTGCTTCTTCAGCTTGCTGCTGTCTCCCAGAATATAAGGGAGCGGCATAATCTGTTCGTTGATTTTCCTGATATAGGCTGTCATCCGGACGATACTGCCCCAGTCTGCGGTCTCCCCGGTTTTCAGGAAAAATCCGGCTAGCGCACGATAAGGAACCATGTTGGTGAGCTGTTCCTTGTATTTTTTCAGTTCCGGATTGTATTTGGCGATCTCGTTTTTGATTTCCACACGAGAAGCGTTTGCCGGAAGGCTGCTTAACTCACTCAGTAGGAGAATTGCCCGCTCCAGACCGTCTCCAACACTCCCGTCACTCTTCAAGCCACTCAGATGAACATGAAATTCGCGCACAGAATACCATGCATTGGCGATCATCTCGTCAATGATGGCATCAAAGGTAGTCTCTGTGATATTTTCCGAGATCAGCCGCACGATGGCCTCCAGCCAATAATACTTGTAACAATACGAAGGATCCTTCATCATCTGGGAGAAGGCCTCAATGTCGAGGGTATTGTAGTAGCGGCTGTCGATTTGAAGTGGGTAAGGTGTTGCGTCTTTCATAGAAATACTCTTTTCTTTCTGTTCTCAAATTACACATCGACGACAATCACCAGTTCAGAAAGCGCTCTGGTATAAGCAATATACTTTTCGCTTTTTGTCATTCCTTTGGGCACGACATATGCTTTATCAAACTCTATTCCTTTTACCTCATCAACATACATGAGCGAAATATATCCATTACCAATTTGATCACCAATGTGATTCTTTGCTTCATCAGCTAATATTTTTTCGTCGAGGTATTTTTTTTTGCTTTTTACTTTTCTTGGCACCAGAAGCGCAATTCGCTCAGAAATCATATCCAGTGATGACAGTTCGGATTCCAGATCGGCTCGACGCAATTCTCTGACATTCGCTCCGTCTACTCCTGTCTGCGTCACATTCATCCCGAAACTTTCATTGCAAAAGTGCGTAATCTGATTTGTATTTCTATAGTTTTCGTTCAAAGAATACTTTGCTGTTCCTATTATCTTGTCCAGCTTAGCCCAATTTGAAATACCTCTTCCGGGTTTCATAAGCTGATTTATGTCTCCGAAAATATTAAAAACTGTATCTGTTTCGTTTAAGTCTCTGATTAAACGATACTCATTCTCCGAAATATCCTGTCCTTCATCAATGCACATAAAATGCACACCATCAGGTTTCTTATCGAAAAACATCTGAGAAAATATCAGCCTTGCGTATAAATCATATCGATGATACTTTCCGCTGATATTTTTCACATTATTATTTTTTCTATACTTCTCTGTGGCTTTCTCAAATGTCATCTGGAACATGTTCTGTAACGTATATTGTTGCACAGATTCTTCAAGTGCCTTTGCATCCTCTCTAATCTGCGCAGAATACCTATCCTTCTCAGACTGATCCATCTCCTTTTTCGATGTCTCGATCATCTGATCTATAGAGTTTAGTACATCTAATGTACGTTTGTATTCATTCTGTGAACGATCGCAGGCGCGAACCTCTTCTTTCACACCCGGGACTATGTGAGAAATGCTGCGTAACCACTCAAAAGTTTCCTCCTGCGATTTTTCACCCCCTGGTAGAGTTAGTAGAGCGCTGTCCCTCTCTATTCTTTGTTTTTCGGTTTCTATTCTTTTCTCGATTGCATCAATTTCTCTGAGGAGATCAGTTCTCCTCCTGCGCTCTTCCACTTCATTTCTGGATTTTACTCCTTTCGCCTTTCCATCTATGAGTTTAAGGCGGTCTGCTTCCATTCTCGAGAGAAACATACGATGATTACTAAGATACTTTTCTATTTTCTGGAAGCATCGTGGAATAGCCTCATCCCGGGTCCTAAGCCATGCATCCAGCAATTCCGGAGCCTTCTCTGTTAATTGCTGCTTTCTGTTAATAGTATTCTTATAATCCTCAGATGCTGCCAGGTATCTATCTTCTTGTAGTTTTATAGAGCCATTAATCGTCTGGATTCCGGATAATAATTGTTCATATACCTTCTCATTTTTATCGAAGATATATTCTTTCTGTAGAAGATTGATTTTGTCAGCAAGCTGATTGAGACGGATTGCCAAGTTGTTTCTTCTTGCTATGACGTTTTCGTACGCTTTTGAAAAATCTTTTTTAAACTGATCTGAATACACATAATTTACAAAATCCTGGCGCACATTCATCTCAGATGATATTCTGCCATCCAGTTTAAAGTCTCCACTATATTCCAACAGGATTCTCAAGTAATATTGTTCTACAGTGAGTTTATCAATATATCTTATCTGCAGATCTTCAGATAGTCCTTTAATGTGTGTTGTAAAGTGTTCATTTGGCGTTAGTATCAAAGCTTGCGTTCCAAAATCAAATGATTTCTCCTTGTAGCATAGGGATGACAGCCTGTGCAAGAGAACCATTGTTTTCCCAGAACCTGCACAGCCTTGTACGACCATATTTTGACTGAATTTCGCATTTACGATTTTATTTTGGTTTTCCTGAATCGTAACAAAAATATCCGTCAGATTATGCTGCTTTTTGCGCATATTAAGAACACGTATCAGGAATGGATCCGTGATACCTTTCTTGAATATTGCATCTTCGTCTGTTCTGACATTTGTGTATCCATATAAGGTTGCATGGCTGATATCAAACTGTCTGGTCAGTTTTAGCCTGTATTCTTTTCCTCTCCTCTTTATAGTTGAGGTCTGATAGTTCACGAGTTCATGCCCAAAATCACTATTTGCAGATATTACATAATTGGTTCCATTTAATGTAATGTCAGATGCCCCTATATAGTACGTTTCAGATTCATCTCCTGACATGATATCAACACGGTAGGAGAAGGGTTTCGGTATGAAACGATTTAGTTTTTCCAGGGTATCATCATATTTGCCGGCACTCTGTTTTAAGAATCTCAAAGCACCGTCATCATAATCTCCGGTTTGATATTTACTAACATAATCAGAACGACTTGTAATTTTGGATACTTCGCCTTCGAGCTTATCTTCGACACCCTTGAGGTGACCTTTTTCCAGATTAAACTCGGTTCCTGAAGTAATATGGTAATTACTGTCATCCATATCAATGAGGACGGAAACCTCGGGGCGTCCCAAACGATAGAGGACTCTATAATCTTCTTCATCGATATAATATTTATTACAGTCCGAGCAGAATCCCACCTCACACGCATAAGTATTGATCTCCTCTGTTTTCTTTTCATCTACTCGAATCAGTACCAGAACAGTCTCTGTGTCATGCCCGTCAAGCATACATGACCTGATATCCGAAACTACGAGAATATCATCTTCCGTCAGCCTGAAACGTTTATAATTATGTTCTGATCTGTGCTTTACACTTTTCCCGTTCTCGACATAATAGTCAGGATGAAATTGTTTTTCCGGAATAGGTTTTTTATCTGGAATCTTTCTTTCTACTCTGAAGCGCCTTATTTTGGGTATTCCTAGTTCTGCACACTCGTCCTCCAGTTCAAAAGCCTTTGACCGGCGTACATATATTCTTTTACATAATTCACACTGATAGCCTGTAAATGTTACTCTCCTGTCCTTATAAACCTTCTCGCATGGAATCATATGAAGTCTGGGATGGTGCGCCTTACAAGGACAGGTGGGGTTCTCTTCAACCCATGTTTTCTGAAAAAAAAGCTGACTGTCTTCAGTGAAGGAGTACGGTTTGATTTTTGTCTGTAAATATTTACTTGTAGTATCAAGATTATAAAAAGTATGCGGGATATTCCTGTTCATCAACTGCATATCCAGGTATCCCATTTTTGATTCTTCCAGATATATGCGCTTACATTGCTTACAGTACTTAACATTGACACCCAGAGTAGGATGATTGGAAACCTGAAATCGTATATTCTTTTCTTTTAGAGGTGTGTGATGCAGCATGCAGTTCGTAGTATTGTCTCCTATCGCCAGTACTTCAAAAGGAGACATATTATTTTTAATACTTTTCTCTATATTCAGTCCTTCATACGCATTGTTGGTAATCTGCTCAAGTGTGTGTTCATCAAAAGTAACCGCCTCTTCAAGAATCTCATCTTCTTCAGAGCCATCCTCAAAGTAGTCATTCTCCAGTCTTTCTCTTCTCACATGATCTGAGGTATCATCATCCGATTGTGTAATATTACTCTGGCCACGGGTACTATTTTCCGGAACAAAGCCAAGTACTTCAGCTAGGTCCTTTCTATCACCAATAAGAGCTGCCTTGCCGTCATCATCTAAGGATTCAAAATAGTTGACAAATTCTTCTGGAATATCATTGATATCCATTGCCTCTATATCACTTTGTTTAAAGAAAACTAAAGCCATTATTCTGTCTCACCTGTTTTGTATCATGTAATATCAGAAAAAAGTTTCAAAGCCTCTTTCAATGCAAGGAAATGCCTGGGACTATATTTAATAGTTCTTTTCTTTCCCTGAGGAATCTCAATATTTATTTCAATTGGTTCATCACTATCCGGTACCACGTCCAGTGCGACAACCTGATCATAGAGTGTTCCTATCTTCTTGGAACAATAAATATACTCGGCTGCACAGTTGGGGCATAAGCACAATGAATTCCACCCATACCTACTACTCGCTTTTAATTGATCGGGCATATCGTTAAACCTAAAGATATTAATCGCCTCAAAGTAGTGTTCCCCGTTATGCTTAATTATTTGTTTATAACATATCTGACAACGGCCTTCATATTCCTGCTCCAGGAACATTCTCTCTTCTTTATTGCTCTCCCTACTACCAAAATAGACTCCCTTGGTTACACGAGTAAAATTATCCAATGATTGTGCCAGCTGATCATCCAGATTCTGGGTTCTCTTCTTTATCCCTTTTTCAGAAATGGGGTTTACATCCGGATTGTTAGATACACTTCCCGGTGTAGACTGTGCTTTGTCCCCTTTTTTTAGCAATTCCTTTATTGATTGCTTCTTTCCTGCTTTTGCCCCTGCTCTTGCTTCGCTTTTTGCTGCAGCTGTTAACAGTGCAAGAAGCTTCTCCGGATCTTTTCCAAATTTCTTTACTAGCGCAGCATCGTTCACATTTTTGAAATTTGAATCAACCCATTCATTGAACGCGTTATCCGGTTCTTTAAAAGGCAGAATACTCAGTAATCTGGTTAGTACAGAATAGTCAGCCAAAATATCTTTTTTCTCTACTTCCAGGGGGCTGTGCGGTTCAGGATCATTCCGCACGTATATCCATTTTTCAAAGCTCAGCTGTAAACCCAGCATTGAGTATACCGTTCTGCTCTGTACTTTATCTCCGGTGTACTGTTTATTGTCAGACCCTACAATCTCCCCGTTTATGTCGAAAAATGTACTATTGGCATTCAGGAACCTGCCAATCGAAAGCGATTTCTTTTTGTTCATATTAGAAAAAACATCCGGAAATCCTTCATAATTTTGATTCCATTTGATTGATGCCGAATGATTCTTTTTATCAAATATATTAACCTTAATATCTGCAGCAGTTTTATATCCCTGATAATACCTTACTGCCTCCAGGTATTCCTCTGTTGAACAGGATACAAGTCTTAATCCATTATTGCAGCCAATCTTTTTGAAAAAATCATCATCCAGATTAAGACTTCCAAAAGCCCCGTTTGTATATGCGTCTGCCAGAAATCTTAAAGGGAGGACCCCTTTTACAAGAGAATATCCTTTACGAATATCTGTAGAATCGATATATATATCTGTCGGTTT
>Ga0256404_1012516_pt1 | contig 11024 bp, 13 predicted proteins | sample RumenRJG_01DNA_FD_185990 | JGI IMG/M metagenome (GOLD analysis project Ga0256404, IMG submission 185990) | Bovine rumen microbial communities from Lethbridge, Alberta, Canada - RJG_01 | ecosystem: Host-associated > Mammals > Digestive system > Stomach > Rumen | place: Canada: Alberta | collected...
AGTTTGCACGTTGGTAACTATATCCGAGTTGCTGTCAGAGATGATTATTATGTAAAACTGAGAATATCTCAAATATCATTGAATCCATTTTTAATTGATCCTACTATAAATATATAGTTTACGAATATGTTGTAGTATAAATCGAAGCGTAATGACTTCATAGATTTAATATCTCAGTCTAATTCGTCTACAAAAAATTCTATTCAAACAATTCAAAAAACAGTTGGGAATGATAATACCGTTAATATAGATTCTGCATTAATACTAAAGCTTATTAACTCTCCTACTTTCGCAAAATATCAAGGTGCTTTAACTGCCAACCAAAATATAGCAGCGAACCAAATAGCTGCTGATGTGATTAATTCTTCCTATATTAATGTCGGTAAGATTGTTGGTACTTCCGCAGAATTTGAAGAGTTATGGGCGGATAATCTTGGAGCAAATACTATTGCGACCAAATTACTTGATGCTGATTAGGCACATATTGAAGATTTATCAGCGGAAATTATTCGTGTTGGTGAAGATGGAATAACTGAAATTACAGAGGATACAATAAGAACTGCAAATATTTCAGCTGATCAAATTACATCTGGTACGATTAAAACAGATTATTTAGATGTAACTGGAATTATAAATGCGGGTGCTACATAGATTCGAGATGGTATTGTAAAAACCACAGAATTGTCGGCTGATCAAATTAAATCCGGCACCATTAATACCGATAGGATAAATGTTGCGGATGTTATTACCGTTGGAACAGATGCAATAACAACCATTGCCGAGGGGACTATTACGACAGAAAATGTTGTTGCCAGTTTGGTTAACGCACAAAAAGGTGACTTTGATGATTTGACGGCGAATACTGCTTTCATACAATATCTTAATTCTGGTGTTATTGAGGTTGGCACAGTATCTGCTGAAAGAGTTATTGCTGCTTTGGTCGAGGCTAAAGAAGGTGATTTTGATAATTTAACTTCCGATTCTGCATTTATACAATATCTTAATTCTGGTGTTATTGAAGCTGGTACGGTATCGGCGGATACGATTATCGCAGGTCTTGCGGATGTTACGCCAGAGTAGATTGATAAGTTTAACGTTCTCGCAGGTTCGGCATTCATCGATTATCTGGAATCGAACATGATCGTCGCATCTGAGATTAAAGTGGATGACCTTAAAGCGAAGTTGGCACAAATTGATACGCTTACTGCCGGATCGGCATTCGTTAACTATCTTCAGAGTCTCAGCAGTACTACCGCTCAAGCGACGATAAATGATGCGTATATCTATAATGCCGTAGCTGGAAAAATATCTGTTGCTGATTTGACAACGCACACGGCTTCTGCTGACTAGATTGTATTAATTTCATAGGATAATTCACCATCTATAGCCTTTAAAGATTCAACACAGCAATTCTATGATTCAGATGGAAATGTTCGTGTACAAATAGGACAAGATGGAAATGGTGACTTTAATTTCATTGTTAGAGGCGAAGATGGTACAACAGCGTTATTTGATGAAAACGGTATTACTAGAAATGGTATTCCAAATAGCACGATTATTAATAATATGATTAGTGATTCTACTATTGAAAAGGCAAAGTTAAATTTCCCAATAGTAGAAACAAATCCTGATGGAACAATTAATATAACTCAAATCAAGGATGGAAGCGGCGGGAATTTTGGCGTGGAATATACGACGTTCAAATAGGGGACATCTAATGCGTTAGATTAGCTTCGCTAGGATATAGAAGATTCTGCTAACTATGATTTATATATAGAAACTCCAAATGGTACGAACATTTGGGGTGGCAACATACAACTTAATGTAAAACTGTTAAAGAATAATGTAGATGTAACAGACGAATTTGATGCATCTTGTTTTATTTGGACTAGAACTTCCCGTGACCATGATGCCGATCTTTATTGGAACAGCAATCATAGTAATGGGGCAAAGGTGATTACAATCACGGGAAATGATGTTAGGATGAACGCCGATTTTCAGTGTAAGTTTGAATATGAAAATATCACTGTTGTGGCGGGATGATAAGGAGGAAATAATATGGCAAAAATACAAGCTTTTTCGTCAGTAAGTGTTGTTGACCTTACTGATGTTGGCGTAATAAATTTCTATCTGACTAGTAATTAGCCCAATAGTGTTATTTATGACCCAAACACAAATAATGGGACATATTCTCCTAACTGGGCTTCAAGCAGATTGGATATTACTCCGGTGATATCTTACAATGGGTCTAATCTTGCGCTGACAGCGACTGGACTTACGATCACTTATCAGAGGAAAGAAGGTAATGGTACTGCTACTGACCTTACAACTGGAGAGACTGTCGTTGGCGGTGTTCTTTAGGTATCAGCGAATAAACTTGCAAATGTCTCAAGCGGGCAGCTGACATACCTTTGCAATATCACGTATACTGATCCAGATTCTGGCGTACCAATTTCTTCGCAGGCTTCGTTGACATATAATCTCGTAACGATGGCTTCTGAATTGAAATATGCTGGGATAACTGGTGAAAATACATTTTTATATGACACGAGCAGAAAGATTGTCGGCACCGGCATTATCACATTAACTGCTGACTTAACGAACTGTTCTGTCACCCAATGGCAATATAAAAAGTCGGACGGTACTTTTGCGGCATTCCCAACTACTAATAATGCTTCTATTAATGGGAACACTCTCGAAGTACATCACGACGAATCTAATATATGGCTGAATGATAAAATCGCTATTATCAAATTGGTCACTAATGATAATGATGTTTATGATATCACTCAAATCAATAAGATTTATGATGGTGCTGCCGGTAACTCTACTGTCGCCGCTGTTCTGACGAATGAGAACCATGTTCTTGCAGTTAAGTCAGATGGTACGGTAAGAAGCTGGGTTGGTGCTTCTACGGAAATCCATATCTACGAAGGTGGTAACGATGTTACATCTCAGTGGACGATTTCAAAAGCTGATGGAACTGGATTAACTGGAACATATAATACTTCAACACATGTTTATACGCCATCTTCTTTAAGCGTAGATAACTCATATGCAGATTTCACATGTACTAGAACTGGATACTCTACGATCACAAAACGTTATACCATCACTAAGCAGTATGCTGGTGCTGATGGCGAAGATGCTGTTATCTATGAGGTTGTACCTGATGTGTATTCCATGAATCTTAGCGAAGCAGGAGTATTTACACCTACTTCAGTAACATTTAACGCTTATAAAAAAGTTGGTGAAACACTTGTTAAGTCTACTTATGCCGGGAGATTTATTATTAGCGAGTCTACTGATGGTGGTGACACTTTTACAACAAAGTATACAAGTAATTCAAATGAAGCGTCAAAATCTTATACTCCATCTGCAAATACCGTAAATGTAATTAGATGTGTTCTTTATGCTGCTGGTGGAACTACTCAGCAACTTGATGATCAATCTGTTGTTATCACAAAAGATGGTAAAAAAGGTACGGATGGACATAATGGTTCTGATGGACTTTCTATGGGACTTGGCAATTATTCAGACGTTATTCCTTGTAATACCGCTGGTAATGCTTCTGCACAAAGAGATATTTCTATACCGTTTTTTGCTTATAAAGGAATTACGAGAGTCGCTGTAACAGCCACGGTAGGCACTCTTCCAACAGGCGTGAGTGTTAATAGTAATACTGCTGGAACTACTTCGGCAGATGGGTTGCTTGTGCTTCGTGTTGCTAGTGGTGCTACATTTGGTAATTCTGCTACTATGACTGGTGATATCACTATTACTTTAACAGCGCAAAGTAAGAGCATATCGTATAAATATACTTGGACAAAATCGAAGCAAGCTGCGAATGGTACAAACGCTGTACTTTTACAATTGTATAGTGAAGATGGCGGCAATGTTGAAGAAGGTAAGAACACAACTATTAAAGCGATGCTTTACTCTGGCACTTAGAATGTAACATCTTCGGCGACATATGTATGGAAGGAGTTTAAGAGTGGCGCTTATACTGCTATTTCTGGACAAACGGCAAGTTCTATACAGATTACCCCCGCAATGGTGACCGATTAGATGTGGTTAAAGTGTGAGGCTACATATCCGTCTGGTGGAAGCAATGTATATAGTGCTTATTATACTATTGATGATACCACTGATGCGCTTACGGCATATACATATGCTACAATTACGGAGTTTAAGAATAGCCAGGGGTTTGGTGCTATCTACACGAGAGTATATCGGAATGGTACAGAAGTAGATCCGATTAAGACTACAACATTCTCCAGTACTGCGCCGACTGGTGCTTCAAGTGGTGATTATTATTATCACCTTGATACTACTGCAAAGACTTGTGTTTTAAAAAAATATAATGGAACAAGTTGGGCGAATGCAACTTCAGCTGACAACGATACATATACTTATTCGTATTACCGAATTAATAATGCTGGTGATTCGATTGATACTACTACGGCTTGGAAGACAGGTCGTGCTCAATATGTTGATCCTTCAATTATCAATGGGAGAATGCAATTTATATGTGAAGTAAGTGATTAAAAAGGAGGTGTTAAAGTATGATAGCAACATCTTCTGTTTCGATTGTTAATGTTAATGACGGCGCTACTGGTGCAACTGGGCCACAGGGTATATCTGTTACTAAAGTTGTTGAAGAATATCGATTATCAAATTCAAGTACAGAACTCACTGGTTCTGGTACTGGTTACACATGGTCTGAAACAAAGCCAGATATTCCGTCTGGCAAATATTTATGGATTCGTGAGCGTACTGATTTATCGAATAATACTTCATCATATGGCACTGCCCATTGCGACATCGTTATATCTGGATTGGTATTCGATGTTGATAGAAACTCAAATGCTATCACCTCAAAAGTTTGGGAATCCGATATTACCAATAAGATTAATGCTTATGATGGCTCAACTGGTGCCGCTATTCGTGATAGAGTAACTCAAACTGAAACAAATATCTCTGGGATAACCACTCGTGTATCAGATGTCGAAACAACTACCGATGGCCTTGGGACTCGTATGACAACCGCCGAGTCAAATATAACTTAGAATGCTAATAATATTACTACGAAAGTTTCAAAAGATAGTGTTATTTCTTCTATTAATCAATCTGCTGAATCTATACAAATTAGTGCATCAAAGGTTAATTTGATAGGCAATGTAACGTTTTCGATGTTGGATAGTTCTACTTAGAACACAGTTACAAAACTTACACAAAATACAGAATAGATAATTGGTACATAGACTTCAAATACATATGCGTGGACTGGTGTTTCGCATACAATTTCAGAGTTATATGATGGGTTATCTATTACATATCTGCTTCCAAGAAGTGTTGGCGGTTCTCAAATAGCTGCGACATATACAACTATTTCATCTGGGGCAACTACAAATACAAATGGTGCGGCACTTAATCTTACGCTTAAAAATGGAACTACTACTGGTAATATTCCAGTTTGGTATATGGGCGTAACCCGTGTAACATCGCATTTTGGTTATGGTTCTTCATTGAGGCTTGTATATCATGAAAATCTTGAACTTAATGGAGCATATAGGGCAACAGGTTGGTGGATTGATGCATAGTATAACTCTGATACTGTTGATAATCGAATTGTATACTTTACTGGAAAAACAGGTAGTGTTGGTATTTGGGGTGGATCTTTGTTTATGCGTGACTCAATGGGTAAATACCAAAATATCTGTACTGCATCTGATGGAACGGTTACAAATGCTTCATCTGGTAATGGTGCAAGAACAGTTGCCACAACAAAATTAGCAAATACCCATGGATTTGAGGTTGGATCTCCTATCTGGTATACTACAACTTCTTATAACGCAAATTCAAATATTTCAGGAACTAATGTTGTTTATTCTTCGATGGGTAATGTATTCGATTCGCGGTATGCTTTTAACACAACATTGACGGCAAATAATCTTACTCCTTATGCAAATTTATATTTAGTTGGAACAATTAATTCAACCGATGGACTATTTTATTTGGATTCAATCTGGTGGACTTAGACAGCAACAGATACTTCAAAGGTATATATTTTAGTCGGCGGAGTATACGATAGCACGACATCTTATTGTAGAATAACGCTTTATGAGGATAATAAATGGCTTGTCTACAAAGATGGAAAACTTCAAGAGTATAACAAAGTATTAGCAAATAATGCTTAGTTAACTGCAAATTCCGCCACATCGCTGCTTGGTACTTGGACGGGTGATGCTACGCTTGCTACTACAACTATTAACGGCGGATACATCAAGACTCATACAATTGAGTCAACGCATCTCGCAACCAATGCGATTATGTCACAGAATTATTCGAGAACGGATACTTCTTCGCCATATTCTTCCACTGGTGCATTTTTAGACTTGAGCACTGGTAATCTGTATATGCCGAATTTCGGCGTAAATGGGACTACTGGCGCAGCGTATTTTAATGGTACTGTTAACGCAAATGCTGGTAAATTTGGTGATGATTCTTCATACTGGAATATTGAGACAGTATATGATTACAACATGCAACCACATGCCGCACTTGTTGGAACTGGTTCGCCATATCTTCAAACTGGTAACTGGCAAGTATCGGATAACGCTGTAGCGACACGTAAATATACAAGTACCAGTGAATCATCTGGGAATGCGACGTATTATAAAGATTCTGGCACAAATACCTTTTATGATGTAGGAATGAAGATACCTTCGAATTTTGGTGGATATAGTGCTTCTGATTCATCTGTGACTAAGTATAATAAAGCTTTTTATTATGGAAGAAAATATACTGGCAATAATGTCCCATCACTTGATTCTGACTGGACTTATTTCTTCTCTATTGATTCTGGTGGTAATGTTATAACTGCCGGTGATGTATATGAAGGTGGTGTAAAACTTTCAGACAAATATGCTGCTATTACCGATGTCGGATCCGCTTATTTACCAAAGACTGGCGGTACTATTACTGGTAATTTGTCGGTAAATGGATCTTTTACGACAAACCTAATGCTCCAAACCAACCTCGGTTCGACATCATCTGCACAACTAACCGGTGCTGCAAATGCTGTGGTGAAACCTGGAGTTACTGGTACGCTTGGCGTTGGTAATGGTGGTACTGGTGCGACCTCATTCACTTCTGGGGCTGTTCTGATTGGTAATGGTGGTAATGCAATCCAAACGAGAGCAATCAGGAATAATACCACTCAGGGTGCGTTAGGATGGACTTCAAGTTCTGCCGATAATACGATTATTACTACCAATACACTTGCTTACTGGGATGGTAGATATCAAACTGCTAATAATGCTTCTAATATTTAGTATGTTAAACTTGGTAAACTTGGGACTGTGGTCACACATAATATCGAAGAATTCATCACTACATCTGGAGGTGTAATAGATGGTTCGTTGTCTGTAGTGGATTTGAGTGCAGGAAATTTGATTGTTACTGGTGCAGGACGGTTTACAAACGGTTTATACGGCGATCTGATTGGTAATGCTGACACCGCTACTACCGCTACTACGGCGGATAAGGTTGGGAGTAACTTAGTAATACTACTTAATAGCGGCACTACCGAAGGCACCAACAAGTTCACATATAATGGTTCGGCGGCGAAGAATGTAAATATAACGAAGTCAAGCATTGGACTTGGGAATGTAGACAACACGGCAGATGCAAATAAAACGGTCAAAGAAGCTGGTAAAGTCACAAATACACTTAAAATTCAACTTAATGGTGGGACGACAGAAGGAACTAATCAATTCTCATATAATGGTTCCGCTGTTAAAAATATAAATATAACCAAATCGAGTATTGGTCTTGGGAATGTTGAAAATACCGCTCTTTCGACTTGGGTTGGTTCTGCGAATCTTACAACTACGAAGGTGGGTACTCTTGCTGCTGCGGCTGCAAAGGGTGTGGATACGTCAATCAGCGCCGCTTCCACAAGTGCAAACCTTCCAACTTCTGCGGCGGTTGCTACATTTGTAGAAGGCAAAGGTTACGTTACAAGTTCTGGCGTTACATCGATAACTTTGAAGGCCGGTACTGGGGTTTCGTTAGACACTGACAATACTGCTATAACATCAACTGGAACTCGAACGATATCTCTCGCCAATACATATGGCGACACAAAGAATCCGTACGGCACAAAGACAAAGAATTACATCCTTGCTGGGCCGACGACTGGAAGTGCTGCCGCTCCGACGTTTAGAGCGTTGGTCGCCGATGATATTCCGACTCTCACTCCTGCAAAAGCTGGTCTTGGAAATGTTACGAATGATAAGCAGGTAAAAGGTTTATCGTCTGGTACTACTTCTGGAAATCTTGTTTCATGGGGTGCAAATGGTTATACAGTGGCGGATAGTGGAATCGCCGTATCTAGTGTTAATAAGACGGTAAAATCACTAGCATCAAACAACGATGGTAAAATTGTGTTGACATATCTTGACGGAACGACTTCAGATCCTATTGAGGTGAAAATTATCGGTTCGTCTGGTTCATCTGTTTCGTATGCGGATGCGCTAAATGTTAACGGAAAGGCTGTAGGTGGTGCAGAATAGCCAGTGTTCATCAACAATCAAGGTAAACCGCAAACTGCGAATAAGATACCCAAATTAAATAACGGAACAACTGGTGGAACATTCTATGCGCCTACTGGGGCTGGAACTTCTGGGTAGGTTTTAACATCTTCTGGTGGAACACCTTCGTGGACAAATCAGGCATCGTTAAGTGTTGGAACTGCAGCAAACGTATCTGCGTCTGCTGGGACTGCAAATGTGGCTAGGCACGTATGGTTTTCGGATAATACTGCTGAGACTAAACGAGCATATGATGATAACTTTCAATATAATCCGTCAACGAATACTCTTACTGTAGCGAATGTTAGTGGTAATGCTAGTTCTGCTACTAAGCTTACAACAAGTGCGGGTGATTGGTCTGTGCCTGTTTATTTTAGTAATGGAAAGCCAGTAGAAACCACCTATTTGAATCTACATCCAGAAAATGCTAATTCAATGATTATCCCATTCTTTAATAATGATTGGGCATATTTAATTGAGAGAGGTGGAGCATATGAAATATATTCCACCACGGCTACTTCATTTACGAGTACGTCAATAAATAAAACGGCGATTTCGGTAGATTTAACCAATGCCTTTGATGCAAGTTATACTTATATTGGTGTTAATAGACCTCAAACCGAAACCACAGTTATAGACATCACTTGTCCATCTACCCATACTTATACCAATACTTTCTATATAGATTTTGGTAGTAGTTCATGGAGGGCTAACAGTATTTAGATATTAGCATATAACACAGCCACGGAATCTGAATACGTGTCAAAAGGATCTATCACAAATAATACTTTGGGTCATTGGAAGTTGAAATTTTCACATTCTTCTACTAATACTAGCGGCACAACAGTATAGGGATTTAATAGAGTTAGAATTGTTTTGAGCGGATGGGCTAATACATAGAACAGAATTGCCCAGATTGGTCTTGTTAATTATGGCTCTTTTGGCACAAGACTGACATATATGTCGAGAGGTATTGATGATGGTGTTTATCGATCAATCTCCCCGGCAAAGAACAATCATTATAATCTTGGGTCGTCTAGTTACAAATGGGCAAATGTTTATGCTACTACTTTCTCTGGCAATGCTACTTCTGCAACTAAAGCTACACAAGATGGCGACGGCGCAGTAATATCATCAACATACGCAAAACTCTCTGGTGCAACATTCACTGGTGCTATTAATACCGCTAATAATACTTGGAATACAATTGGTGACGACGCTTATCTTGGTGATATAAACAAAGGTGGACATATCGGCATCAAAGGTAAAAATGGTAATACTGGATTATTCTTTGTTACTTATAATTAGAATTCTAATACTACTGGCGGAGCAATAACGTGGGATGGAACTAAATTCTCGATTTCTGGCACTGTAGACACGAGTATCTCTGGTAATGCCACAACTGCTACTACCGCCACAACTGCAAATAGTATTAAAAATTTGGGTAGGAAAGCAAATCTTGATATAGATAATACTGATAATCAGTATAAAAACAAGGTTACATATATGCTTGCATCTAGTTCTACTACAACAGGAAAACCACCAATAGATAGCGGTGTATTAAACTTTGCTTGGGACGGTAATAGGTGGGGCGCACAATTAGCGATAAGTATAAATACAACTCCGCATTTATATCTTCGTGGTAACAATAACTCCGATTGGGATGCCTCTTGGCTAACGGTTCTTGATTCGAACAACTTCAATACGTATGCTCCAAAGAAGGATGGCACAGGGGCTACCGGAACTTGGGGGATATCAATATCTGGTTCTGCTACCAAAGCAACACAAGACTCGGATGGGCATACGATTAATACTACGTACATGAAAAAATCTGGTGGTGCTTTTACGGGAGCAGTGACTGGAACAAGTTTTGCAGCTTCATCGTATATTGCAGTTAATAGTGGAAATTCTGGAACTGCTGGTGGATTGGCATTATGGTCTACAGACCCGACGTCTTATGGTATAATGCTACGCACAACAGCAAATCAAGGAAAACATGGGTATGTTTAGGGAGATTACGCAGCGTATTTAACTATGAGTGGTGCTACGGCTTCTTCTGCTGAGACCAGGGGGTGGGTGTTTAAGAATAAAATGGCGAATGCATGTGTGACTTCAATTTCAGCACTCGGTCATGCTGTCTTCAATGGATCCGTTACCGTTGGTGGAAATGCGACGAATACCTCTGGCTGTAGGCAAGAATTCGATGCAGATTTACAATGTCTAAATTTTATTTTTAATTAATTAAGAAGGGCGAGGTTCGACTCCTTGCTCTTCTATTTTTATATAGATTTTGGAATTTTAAAAGGAAAGGATGTGATAATGGATGGGCAGTATAAAAAAAGAGGTGGATTTAAGTAGTCTTCCTAGAAATGAAAAAACTGGGAATATAGATTGGAAAAATAGTGTAGGGTGTATAATTCCATTTGA
>Ga0256404_1012518_pt1 | contig 11022 bp, 8 predicted proteins | sample RumenRJG_01DNA_FD_185990 | JGI IMG/M metagenome (GOLD analysis project Ga0256404, IMG submission 185990) | Bovine rumen microbial communities from Lethbridge, Alberta, Canada - RJG_01 | ecosystem: Host-associated > Mammals > Digestive system > Stomach > Rumen | place: Canada: Alberta | collected...
CTTTTATCTGGCCATGGTGGCGTTCTGCTTTTCCATGACGGTGGGCGTGTGCTGGGAATTCATTGAGTTTGCAGGGGATCAGTTCTTCGGGCAGGACATGCAGAAGGATTTCATCGTGCGGTCGTTCCAGTCGGTGACGCTCGACCCGACGCATCAGCAGATTCCGATCGCGGTGCGGAATATCACGAAGACGACGATCGAGACGGCGTCGGGAAAGACGTATGTGATCGACGGAGGATATCTGGACATCGGCATCATCGACACGATGAAGGACCTGCTCGTGAATTTTGTCGGAGCGCTGACATACAGCGTCTTCGGTTATATCTACGTGAAGGAGCGGGAGAAGCACCAGGAGATCACGCGGAGCGCGCAGATCGCGGAGAACTGGATGGTGCGCGTGGCAGACGAGCAGAGCGAGCGGCTGGAGGAGCCGGAGGGCTGAACTTCGGGGCAGATGCACCGGATGAGGAAAATCAAGGAGGGTAAGATGGCTATTCTGTACGACAGCGGGAAACGGATTTTCAAACTGGACACATGCCACACCACGTACATGATCGGCGTGACGGAGGAAGGATATGTCGCGCACATTTATTACGGACGGAAGGTGGCACACACGGGCGGAATGTATCTGCTGCGGCTTCATGAGTATCCGCAGCCGCTCCGTCTTCCGCGGGAGAAGGGGACATTTCTGAACGCGCTGCCGTTTGAGTATCCGACGGCCGGCGTGGGGGACTACCGCGAGGCGGCGCTCGATCTTGCGAATGAGCAGAATCAGCACGGAACCGAGCTTTTCTATGACTCCTATTCGATTGAGAAGGGGAAGCCGCAGCTGACGGGCCTGCCGTCCGCCTTTCCGGGGAAGGACGACGGCGTCCGCAGAGAGGACGGCATGCTGACCGACATGGTGGAGACGCTGTCTCTCTTTCTCGTGGATCCGGTTCTGGGCGTGAAGGTGACGCTGCTTTATTCCGTGTTCCCAAAGGAGGACGTTATCACACGGAGCGCGCTCATCCGCAACGACGGCAGTCAGAAGCTGGTGCTGACGAGGGCGCTGAGCGCCTCGATCGATATGGACGACCGCGGCTTTGAGGCGGTGACGCTCGCCGGAAACTGGGCGCGGGAGCGGCGGATCCAGCAGCGGCCGCTGAATTTCGGCAAAACGCAGATCGGCAGCACGCGTGGCGAGACGAGTCATCAGGCGGCGCCGTTTATGGCGCTGGTGACGCCCGGGACGACGCAGGACAGCGGCGAGGTCTACGCCATGCAGCTCATCTACTCCGGGAATCACACGGAGGTCGCGGAGAAGAGCCAGTTCAGCTCCGTGCGGCTTATCACCGGCATTCACCCCGAGAATTTTGCCTGGAGACTGGGGCCGGGCGAGTGCTTCCAGACGCCGGAGGCTGCCCTCACGTATTCCGCGGAAGGCCTCGGGCGGATGACGCGTTCATATCATGACTTCATCCGCGGCCATATCATCCGCAGCCCGTGGAAGGACAAGCCGCGCCCGGTGCTCATCAACAACTGGGAGGCCACGTATTTTGACTTCGACCAGGACAAAATCTATGAGATCGCGAAGGACGCGCACGCGGCCGGCGTCGAGATGATGGTCATGGACGACGGCTGGTTCGGTGCACGGAACGACGACAACTGTGCGCTGGGGGACTGGTTTGTCAACGAGACGAAGCTGAAGGGAGGCCTTGCGCCGCTCGTGGAGCGGATCCGGGGACTTGGCATGAAGTTTGGCATCTGGTTTGAGCCGGAGATGATCTCGCCGGATTCGGATCTGTGCCGCGAGCATCCGGACTGGATGCTGCACATCAAGGACAGGAATCCGACGCTCGCGCGGAATCAGTGTGTGCTGGATCTGTCGAGAAAGGAAGTGCGGGAGGAGATCTACAGCCGGGTGTACCGGATTCTGAAGAGCGCACCGATCGACTACGTGAAGTGGGACATGAACCGGACGCTGTCAGATGTCGGCGGGATGAGCCTGCCGCCGGAGGGACAGGGCGAGCTGATGCACCGCTATGTACTGGGCCTCTATGAGATGCAGGAGCGGCTGATCACGGACTTCCCGGATCTGCTGCTGGAGAACTGCTCGGGCGGCGGCGGACGGTTTGACGCGGGGATGATGTATTACAGCCCGCAGATCTGGTGCTCTGACGACACCGACGCGATCGAGCGGCTCCGGATCCAGGAGGGTACTTCTCTCATCTATCCGATGTCCACGATGGGCGCGCATGTCTCGAAGTGCCCGAACGAGCAGGTCGGGCGGGTGACGCCGTTTGATACGAGGGCAAATGTGGCGCTCGCGGGGACGTTCGGCTATGAGCTCAACATCGCCGCGCTGCCGGCGGAGGACCGGGAGAAGATTCCGGAGCAGATTGCCCGCTACCACAGATATCACGGCCTCGTCGCGGACGGAGATTATTACCGGATCCATTCCTGGGACGAGAAGGAGCCGTGGGACTGCTGGATGAATGTGTCGAAGGACAAGAGCGAGGCGCTGGTCACATATGTGCAGGTGCTCGGCAGGCCTTCCACGAATTCGAGGCTGGCATTCCTGCGGGGACTCGATCCGGACGCGGCGTATACGATCACGGAGGAGTGCGGAGCCGCGCATGTCGAGAATGGATATGGATCTTTTGTTCCGCAGACGGAGGGCTGCGGAGATGAGCTGATGCACATGGGCATGCTGATGCCGCCGCTCGGCGATTTCCAGAGCAGGCTGTACCACCTCGTCAGGCAGTGACGTATTTCATCGAGAGGGGGCGGGTGCGCCACGCAGGGAATGCAAAAGGATAAAGAGATCGTAAAGAGATAAAGGCGCAGGAACAGGAAAAGGATCATTCATCGTTTCTATGAGTTTTCAGAAATCACGTTATATCGGCAGCCGCGGCTTCTACAGTCATGTCCTGGCGGTCGCGGTGCCGATTGCAATTCAGAACGGAATCACGAATTTTGTCGGGATGCTGGACAATATCATGGTGGGACAGGTCGGCACGGATCAGATGTCCGGCGTGTCCATCGTGAACCAGCTGCTTTTTGTGTACAATCTGATGATCTTCGGCGGCCTCGCCGGGATCGGTATTTTCACCGCGCAGTTCTCCGGCAAGGGGGACGAGAAGGGCGTGCGGTACACGATGCGGTTAAAGCTCGTGCTGGCTCTGGTCCTGACCGCGGCGAGTGCGGTGCTGTTTGCGCTGCAGGGGGAGAATCTGGTGCGGCTCTGGCTCACCGGCGACAGCGGGAGCGTGGATGCTGGCGCGACGATGGCAGCCGCCAGGCAGTATCTTCTGGTGATGTACGCGGGACTTCTTCCGTTTGCCTTGTCGCAGGTCTACTCCGGCACGCTGCGTGAGTGCGGCGAGACGGTCGTGCCGATGAAGGCCGGCATCGCGGCGGTCTTTGTCAATCTGATCGGGAATTATATTCTGATTTACGGCAAATTCGGCGCGCCGGCATTTGGCGTCGCCGGTGCCGCGGCGGCGACGGTGCTGTCCCGTTTTGTCGAGGCGGCGATCGTGATCGTCTGGACGCACCGCCATGCGAGAGCAGGAGCTCGTTCGGGCGGCCGGCCCGAATATGAGGAGGGCGTGGCCGGAGGCCTGAAGGAAAGCGCGGCCGGCGGAGAGAACCGGGCAAGCGGGGAGACAGGCGGAACGCAGGACGCCTCTGCTGGAAACAGGTTCGCGTATGCGGACGGACTCTACCGCGGATTTCATATTCCGGCGGATCTGGTGCGCAGAATTCTGCCGAAGGCATTCCCGCTGCTGATGAATGAGACGATGTGGTCTCTCGGCATGACCGTGCTCTCCCAGCAGTATTCGACGCTCGGCCTCGACGTGGTCGCGGCGTTCAATATCAGCAACACAATCAGCAATGTCTTCAATATCGCGTTCATCGCGATGGGAGATGCGATCTCGATCATTCTCGGGCAGGAGCTCGGCGCGGGAAAGATGGATACGGTGCAGGATGATGCTGCGCGGATGCGTGTGTTCTCGGTATTTCTCTGCGTGATCTCCGGCGTGCTGCTGTTTGCCGTATCGGGCGTGTTCCCCCGCATCTACAATACGACCGCACAGGTCCGCGCCATCGCGGCAGGCCTGATCCGGATATCTGCCGTGTTCATGCCGGTGTACGCATATGAAAATGCGTCGTATTTCACCCTGCGGTCTGGCGGGAAGACCTTTGTCACCTTCCTGTTTGATTCGTGTTTTGTATGGGCGGCGAGCATTCCGGCGGCCTATCTGTTTACACACTTTACAGGATGGCCGATTCTCACGGTGTTCCTGGCGGTGCAGTGCATCGATTTTATCAAGTGCTTCATCGGGTTCGCGATGGTGCGGCGCGGAAACTGGGTCCACGACCTGACGCAGTACGCGGGCTGACTGCGGGGTAACTAATGAATACAGTGACGAGAATATCAACACGGGAAGGACGCGGCACGCTGCTGACTGCGCGATAACTGCGGGCTGACTGCGCGATAACTGCGGGCTGACTGCGGGGTAACAGCAGTGCAGCCGCTGGATCACTGCGCCGGGCAGATCAGCAGGCTCAGAAAAACACGTTTCGCGCACGGAAAAATTACCTTATAATGGAGTCGTTTGCAGGACGGGAAATTGATCCGCCCGATCATCATGTTTTCCACACTGGAGGCCAACATGCAGGAATTCAAACCGGTAAAAGAAGGCAAAGTACGTGAGATCTATGATATTGGCGATTCTCTCGTCATGGTTGCGACCGACCGCATCAGCGCGTTTGATGTCATCCTGAAGAACAAGGTCACATCAAAGGGCAAGGTCCTGACGCAGATGTCGCGGTTCTGGTTCGACTACACGAAGGATGTCATTGCTAACCATATGATCAGCACCGATGTGAACGACATGCCGGAGTTCTTCCGCACGGATGCGTTCCGCGGGCGGAGCATGCTGTGCAAGAAGCTCCGGATGATTCCGATCGAGTGCATCGTCCGCGGCTATATCACGGGCAGCGGCTGGGCAAGCTATCAGAAGAACGGCACGGTCTGCGGCATCGCGCTGCCGGAGGGCCTCAAGGAGTGCAGCAGGCTGGCGGAGCCGATCTACACGCCGAGCACCAAGGCGGAGATCGGAGACCACGACGAAAACATTGATTTTGAAACCAGCATTGATGTGCTGGAGAAGTTCTTCCCGGGCCGCGGGGAGGAGATCGCGGAGACGATCCGCGATACGACCATCGCGCTGTACCGCAAGTGCGCGGACTACGCGCTGAGCCGCGGCATCATCATCGCGGACACGAAGTTTGAGTTCGGTCTCGACGAGGCGGGCCAGGTCGTGCTCGGAGACGAGATGCTGACGCCTGACAGCAGCCGGTTCTGGCCGCTCGAGGGCTACGAGCCGGGGCACAGCCAGCCGTCCTTTGACAAGCAGTTCGTGCGCGACTGGCTGAAGGCCAATCCGGACAGCGATTACAATCTGCCGTCGGATGTGATTGACAGGACGATTGCAAAATACCGCGAGGCGTATCGCCTGCTCACAGGCAGAGAAGTGGAGGAGTAAATGGCAAACGAGAGAGATCTGGAGAAGCTGCTTCAGGCCAATCCGTATCCGGGCCGCGGCATTGTGCTCGGCCGCTCGGCGGACGGAGGGAGAGTCGTCATCGCCTACTTTATCATGGGCCGAAGCGAGAACAGCAGGAACCGCATCTTCGTCGAGGATGGGGAGGGCATCCGGACGCAGGCGTTTGATCCTTCCAAAATGAAGGATCCGAGTCTGATCATCTATGCGCCGGTGCGCGTCTACGGCAACAAGACAATCGTGACAAACGGCGACCAGACGGACACGATCTACGAGGGTCTCGATAAGCAGCTCACATTCGAGCAGTCGCTCAGGAGCCGGGAGTTCGAGCCGGACGCGCCGAACTACACGCCGCGCATTTCCGGCGTGTGCCATGTGGAAAAGGGAAGCTGTAATTTTGCTCTGTCGATTCTGAAGAGTGACGGCGGCGACCCGGACAGCTGCTGCCGGTTCACGTTTGCGTACAGCAATCCGAAGCCCGGGAAGGGAAGATTCATCCACACCTATATGGGGGATGGGAATCCGCTGCCGAGCTTTGCGGGAGAGCCGGAGGAAATCGATCTGGATGCGGCGTTCACGGCAGATATCGATACCTTCGCGGACCGCATCTGGAACAGTCTCAATCCGGACAACAAGGTGTCGCTCTTTGTGCGGTTCATCGAGACGGCGGACGGGACGTACACCTCGAGAATCATCAATAAGAATCACTGATTTCCAAAGGGAGGAATCATGGCATCTGAACTGGCACTCAAATATGGCTGCAATCCCAATCAGAAACCGTCCCGCGTGTTTATGGAGGACGGAAGCGAGCTTCCTTTCACCGTGCTGAACGGGCGTCCCGGATACATCAATCTGATGGACGCGTTCAACGGCTGGCAGCTGGTGAGCGAGCTGAAAAGGGCGACAGGAAAGCCGGCGGCGGCCAGCTTCAAGCATGTCTCCCCGGCTGGCGCGGCGATCGGGCTTCCGCTCAGCGAGGTGGAGCGCAAGATTTACTGGGTTGACGACTGCGGGGAGCTCTCTCCTCTCGCGTGCGCTTACGCCAGGGCGCGCGGCGCGGACCGCATGAGTTCCTTCGGGGATTTCATCTCTCTCTCGGATGTCTGCGACGAGGACACGGCGCGGCTCATTCACCGCGAGGTATCGGACGGCATCATCGCGCCGGGCTACACGGACGAGGCGCTGAAGCTCCTTTCTTCCAAGAAAAAGGGAAATTACTGTGTGCTTCAGATCAATCCGGACTACGTACCCTCACCGGTGGAGCGCCGTCAGATTTTCGGCGTGACCTTTGAACAGGGGCGCAATGAGCTGAAGATCGACGACGCGCTGTTCTCGGACATTGTGACGAAGAATAAGGATCTGCCCGCCGCGGCGCGGGACGATCTGGCGATTGCGCTGATCACGCTCAAGTACACGCAGTCCAACTCGGTGTGCTATGTCAAGGGCGGTCAGGCGATCGGCATCGGCGCAGGGCAGCAGTCCCGCATTCACTGCACGAGACTTGCCGGGAGCAAGGCTGACAACTGGTTCCTGAGGCAGAGTCCGCAGGTGCTGGAGCTGCCGTTCCGAGATGACATCCGCCGCGCGGACCGCGACAACGCCATTGATCTCTATATGGGAGAGGATTACATGGATGTGCTCGCGGACGGAAAGTGGGAGGCGATCTTCACGCGCAGGCCGGATGTGTTCACGCCGGAGGAGAAGCGGGCATGGCTTAATAAGAATACCGATGTCTCGCTCGGCTCCGACGCGTTCTTCCCGTTCGGCGACAATATTGAGCGCGCGGCGCGGAGCGGCGTGAAATACGTCGCGGAACCGGGCGGCTCGATCCGCGACGACAATGTCATTGCGGCGGCCGATGCGCATGACATGGTGATGTGCTTCACGCACATCCGCCTGTTCCATCATTGAGAGACTGATTTTGGTATGCCGCATCCGGACAGCCCGGCGCTGCCTGCTGTGTCTGAAAACGGCATGAAAAGCAGGACTGTCCGGAGCGCGGGAAGGCGCCTGCCGCAGAGCGTGCGGCAGGGTTTGACGGATGAAAATTGTTATAGAAATTCTGCAAAGTAAGGCGTTTACGCTGGTCAGCACGATTGCGGTCACGGCGTTTGTCGTGTACCTGCTGCGGCGGGTCTTCCGCAGGGTAAAGGCGCACCGCAACAGCGTCTATATCGGATTTCTGGAGAGCCTGCTCGAGGCGATTGTCGTGGCGCTCGGCGTGGCGTCTCTTGCAAGACTTTCGTCCACGGCGGACACGTTCATCAACACGATGGTGATGTCGAGTTCCGTGATCGTCGTGGTGCTCGGCTTTATCTTCCAGGAAGGGACGAAGAATATCATTCACGGATTCTTCATCTCCGTGTACCGGCCCTTCGAGGTGGGCGACCGCATCCGCGTAAGCGCCGACGGCAAGACGATCGACGGCTATGTGGAGGAGCTGACGCTGCGGCACACTGTGGTGCGGGACTGCGTGACGAACGTGCGTGACATCATCCCGAATCAGGTGATGGACACGCTGACAGTGGAAAACTACAGTCACCTCGGAAGCGCACAGAACGACAGCAACGCGGGAGCGGCGCCGGACGGCACGCTGCCCAATCTCGACAAGCTTGTCGTCGAGATCACCTATGAGTCGGACCTTGACCGGGCGAAGGAGATCATGCAGAAGGTCGTCTGTGAGCACCCGGATTTTGTCGATTACAGGGCTGACCGGTCAAAACCCGTGCCGGTCCGGATGGAGGCGCTCGCGGACAGTGGAATTGATCTGTCCGTGCTGGTGTCGGCATCCACCAGGACGAAGCTGTACTGCGCGGTCACGGACGACCGGGAGAGGATCTACCGCGAGTTCTGCAGGGCAGGCATCGAGGTGGCATATCCGCACATGCAGGTGCTCGGCGGCCTGACGGTAGAGCAGAGGGATAAGTAAATTACAGTATGAGAATTGGAACCGGATATGATGTCCACCGGCTGGTGGAGGGAAGAAAACTGATCCTTGGCGGAGTGGAGATTCCGTACGAGAAGGGACTGCTCGGTCATTCCGACGCCGACGTGTTGCTGCACGCCATCATGGACGCGCTGCTCGGCGCGGCAGCGCTCGGGGATATCGGTCTGCTGTTTCCGGACAGCGATCCGCACTATGAGGGAGCGGATTCCGTAAAGCTGACAAGGAAGGTCGCAAGGCTTCTCGCGGAGCACGGATTCCTGATCGAGAACGTGGATGCCACGGTCGTCGCTCAGGCACCGAAGCTGCGTCCCTACATCGATGCAATGCGGAAGAATATCGCGGAGGCGCTCGGCGTAGACCTGAGCCAGGTGTCCGTGAAGGCGACGACGGAGGAGCATCTGGGTTTCACCGGCGCCGGCGAGGGCATTGCCGCCCAGGCGGCGGCGCTGCTCACCACGCCGATGGACGCGGTCTCCGGCATGATGACGGACGACGGCGCGGTTTCGGCGGGCGGCCAGTCCTGCAGCGGCTGTGCGGGCTGTCACAGGTCCTGAGCTTATCATGAACGCGGCACGGATGGAGTATAAGTTTGAAAGTTCTGCTGATGCAGAACTTTCAAACAGCAGCAATGGTGCTGACGCACCGGCTGCCGCATTCGGCAAAACCGCATGCGCGGATTTTGCCTCAGCGGGGTAGAAAAATGGAACCAGAGGAATTGGAGAAGCAGGCCGCCCGGGCGGCGGCAGAGGTCTGCGACAGGGCGCATCTGCGCGCCGGACAGCTGTTTGTCGTCGGCTGTTCCTCGAGCGAGGTGCTGGGCGAGCAGATCGGCACACACACGAGTGTGGAGATTGCGGCGGCGCTTTACGAGGGCATACAGGGCGAGCTTGCGCCGCGCGGAATTTTGCTGGCTGCGCAGTGCTGCGAGCATCTGAACCGGGCGCTTGTCGTGGAGCGGAGCACGATGGAGCAGTACCGGCTGGAGCAGGTCAACGCGATTCCGCAGCCGAATCACGCGGGCGGCGCGTTTGCCACCATCGCCTACGAGAAGATGGCCGATCCGGTTCTCGTGGAGAGCCTTCTAGCGCAGGCGGACGCCGGAATCGACATCGGGCAGACGCTGATCGGCATGCATATCCGTCCGGTCGTCGTGCCGCTCCGCATCTCCCTTGACCACATCGGCAGCGCGGTGCTGACCTGTGCGAGACGCCGGCCCAAATATGTCGGCGGTCAGCGGGCGATTTACGATGAGCGTCTGATGTGAGGCCGTGCAGGTGCATACGAAAGGTGCCGGACAGTCAGCAGATATCAACAGATATATCATTACCCAATATCATTTAAGAAAATGCCGCGTGACAGCGGCGGGAGTCGAATCATGATCGAGATTTACAACACCATGTCAAAGCAGCTGGAGGAATTTCATGCCCTCCATCCGGGAGAGGTCCGCATGTATGTCTGCGGCCCGACCGTCTACAACCTGATCCATATCGGCAACGCGCGCCCGATGCTCGTGTTTGACTGCGTGCGCAGATATTTTGAATATCAGGGATACCGCGTGCTGTTCATCTCGAATTTCACCGATGTGGACGACAAAATCATCAAGAAGTCCGTGGAAGAAGGGGTGCCGGCGGACGTCATTTCCGAGCGCTATATCAAAGAGTGCAAGAAGGATATGCAGACCCTGAACATCCGTCCGGCGACGATTCATCCGCAGGCGACGAAGGAGATTCAGGGCATGATCGATATGATCCAGACCCTGATCGACAAGGGGTACGCCTATGTGGCAAAGGACGGCACCGTGTACTATCGCACCCGCAAGTTCCGGGAATACGGGAAGCTGTCCCACAAGAACATCGACGATCTGCGGAGCGGCGCGAGAACGCTGCTCGTCACCGGCGAGGACCAGAAGGAGGATCCGCTCGATTTTGTCCTCTGGAAACCGAAGAAGGAGGGCGAGCCGTACTGGGAGTCGCCGTGGTGCGAGGGCCGTCCGGGCTGGCACATCGAGTGCTCGGTCATGAGCCGTAAGTACGCCGGGTCGACGCTCGACATTCACGGCGGCGGAGAGGATCTCATCTTCCCGCACCACGAGAATGAGATCGCGCAGTCCGAGGCGGCGAACGGCGAGCCTTTCGCGCATTACTGGATGCACAACGCCTTCCTCAACATCGACAACCACAAGATGAGCAAATCGCTCGGCAATTTCTTCACGGTCCGCGACATCGTGGCAAAATACGATCCGCAGGTGGTGCGGTATTTCATGCTGACGGTGCACTACAGAAGCCCGCTGAATTTCAGCCAGGAGCTGATGGAATCCGCGAAGACTGCGTATGAGCGTATCTGCAACTGCGCCGCGAATCTGGATTATCTTCTGACAAAGAAGGGAGCGACTGTCACTCCGCTGACGGAGGAGGAGAAGATACCGAGTCCGCAGGCGGGAATCCCGTCGGCCGGTCCCGCCGTCCTCCCTTCCGGAACCGCTGTGCCGGTGGCGGTGACGGCGGCGGAGGCGGCAAAGCT
>Ga0256404_1012519_pt1 | contig 11022 bp, 6 predicted proteins | sample RumenRJG_01DNA_FD_185990 | JGI IMG/M metagenome (GOLD analysis project Ga0256404, IMG submission 185990) | Bovine rumen microbial communities from Lethbridge, Alberta, Canada - RJG_01 | ecosystem: Host-associated > Mammals > Digestive system > Stomach > Rumen | place: Canada: Alberta | collected...
ATATTAGGCACCAATGCAACATTAAAAGATTGTCATAATTACGGAAACGTAATCGGTAAAGGAACTAGAAATTCTCCATCTAGATGGGGAGGAACTGGCGGTATTGCTGGCTCTATCTATAGTAGTAGCAAAATCTTCTCATCTATTAATGAAGGACACGTTTACGCTAATCAACAAGTCGGTGGTATCTTTGGCTATTCAAGCGGCAACATTTTAACTAGCGTTCAATCTTGCCATAATGAAGGCACGATTTCTTCGAGCCATGCCGATCCTTTCTTAGGCGGTATCGCTGGAAGAATTAATGGCACATCGTTATTTAATAATACTAATGATGGCATCTTAGATGTTTCTACTGGTGCTACTCACGTCGGACAAATTTATGGTAGTGCCGCTGAATCTAGCAGTGATGGAAATAAAGTTAGTGGTGATGATTATTCTCCATATTTCTATTTATTTAGTGGTGGAGTTGGCTCAAAAGATGATCCATTCCAAATTTCTAATACCACTGATTTTGAATATTTAAGAGAACGCATTAGTTCAGAAGATGATAATGCATCCCAAGAAGATATCTATTTTGTTTTAACTAACGACATAACTATTACTGGCGGATTATTAGCAAGCAAAGAATTTAGTGGCCACTTTGATGGTAACAATCATTCAATAACTTTAAATCTTGAAACTTCAAAAAATAATATTGCAATTTTTGGAATTAATAATGGAACAATTGAAAACCTTATTAGTAAAGGTTCTATCAAAGGCGGCTCATATTTAGCTGGTATTGCTTTAACAAATAATGGACTTATTAAAAACTGTGATAATCAAATTGAAATTAGCGGTGCTAGTAGAGTAGGTGGTATTGCTGCTACTAATTATGGAACAATCAAAGATTGTATTAATAATGCTATCGTAAGTGGTAGTAGTCAATACATTGGTGGTATCGCTGGAGTTAATGGCGATTCGTCAAAAATTGGAATTATTGATGGTTGCCATAATAAAGGTAATGTTTCATCAACTGCCCCTACATCATTATCGGATAATAACGGTAATTGTGTCGGTGGTATCGCTGGTTTTAGTTATAGTGTCGACGGCACCAAGATTAGCAATTGTTATAATTATGGAGAGATTACTTCTATATCTGCTATCGCAGGTATTGTTGGATTTGTTAAAACTGGTGGAAACGCTAAATTAGAAAATTTATATAATTTCGGTGATGTTATTGGCCAAGTAGGAAGCGATGATGCTGCTTTATGTGGACATGTTGGTGGTATCGTTGGAATGCTTGGTAGCGGTGTTAATATTAAGAATGCTTTTAATACAGGCACCATTAGTGGAAATGGCGGCCGTGTCGCTAGTAAGTGGCGTGGTGTTGGTGGTATCGTAGGTAGCTTCTATAACGGAGTAATTGATACTGCTTATAATTTCGGCGATGTAATTGCTAAAATGCATGCCGGTGGTATTGTCGGATATTCGCAAGGCAATACAACTAAAACTATCACAAATTGTATCTCTGGTGGCTCTATTAGCGATGAAAATAGCAATGCCGGTGGAATTCTTGGAAGAGGCAATTATACTTCCATCACTGATTCTATTTCTTTTGCGTCAGTTACTACTAGTGACGATCAATCTATGATTTATGGTGGTGGTAATAACATCACTGTTAATAATAATTCAACCTATCCCGGTTCAGTTTCTGCTACTGGATTAATTAAAGATATTTATTTAGCAAAAGGAATTATTGATAAAAGCGATGCTCAACTGATTCTTGATGATATAAATTCGCTATTATTAACCAAAAATAGTGTCGATGATACGATATTGTCTTTGCTCTCATATGGAGAAAAAACATTTAGTGTTTTGTTAAGCGAAACCATCGATTATTTAAATGAAATTATAGGAGGGTCTTCTTTATGAAAAAGATTTGTCTTTTAACTCTCCTTTCAATGTTACTTATTTCTTGCTCAAACAATGTTGAGTTTGTTCTTAAACGATCTAATCTAGGCGATGATACTAAATTGGTTGATTTAGCAAAATCAAAACCAGGTTGCATCAACAAAAAAGAGTACGAATCTATATTAGAAATTCATTTTAATGATGGTGACATTACTTACTACAACATATCCGACTCTTCTACCCAATCTATTACATATGGTTATGGTTTGGATAACGGTGGAATTGGCTCATCATTATATCTTGAAACTCCAGGTGGCGGATTTAATGCATCAATAAGAGCTCGAACATCTTCTAAAACTGATATATCAAATTGTGTTGGAATAATGTTCTATGTTGATTTATCTAATGTTGAAGCAGAAGTTGGAAATCACCTTGGTGTTGGAGTTGGCTTAATAATGATGGACTCTGCTAATGAACCTCCTACAAGTGAATATCTTTGGGAAGCTTCTAAATATGGTGGTCACTTCAATCATTATTATCCATTAGAAGGCTCTTCTGCCTACTATTACGATTTGTTTGAAGGATGCTTTAAACCAACAACAATCATTGAAAAGAATGTTGTTGTTAATGAAGGTTATCAAGGTTGGATTTATATTCCGTTTTCTTCATATTCGTGGAATGCCACTAATGAAACAAAATACATCATGACAAAAGATGCTTTTGAAAATGGATATAATTGGCTCAATTATTCTCATTTCTTAACTAAAAATATCAAAAGTGATGATGCTCAATCACGAATTAGATTTGATGAATTTAACTTTGTTAAACTAGGAGCAGATCATACTCCAACATTTACTTATCAAAAAGATTTAGAATCAACCTGCTTTAATATTGGCGGAAAGATATATTTAGATGAAGCAAGCCACAATTATCAATTAAGCGATATTACTAATAAAAAAGAACATAATTATTCATATATAAAATATAAAGATGGTGCAATTGGTGTTTGTTCTTTATGTGGTGATTTAATTTTCACAGATGATAGTTCGATTGTTGAATCTGCAATAGAAGGTGATACTTCAAATTACGTTGACCTTCATTTCCATTTTGGTAAAGATTATGAAATCGAAGAAACTACCATCGTTAAAAAAGGCAATTATCTTCCAACTACTAAAGAGCCAAGGGTAAATAGGACTCTTATGGATGATGGTTGGGAATATGATTTTTCAGTTTGGTCTTCTTCAAGCGAGAATTACGTTCCAAGAAATCCTCTAGCCACACTTCATTATCAAAGTACGCATTATTACGCGAAATATTTAGTCTCATCCTACGACAATATCAAATATTCTCACGTTCCAAATCTACTTGCGATGTCTGGTGGACGATATTATTCTCCTCAAGGGAAAATCGTGATGAATGGTAATTCTAATTTTGCTTTAGCGTATCAAACCACAAATGATTTTGCTCAAAGAGGGCTACCTCTTATTAATAATGCTGTAGCTGGTGGATCAACATATGATTATTATCATTATTCTGATCAATTAGTTATTGGTTTTGCTCCTAAAATTGTCTTATTTAATTTAAGTTCAAATGACCAAGCGTATTGGAGTATGTCAGAAAAAGACATCATCAATATGACTGATAAATATATTCAAAAAATTCATAAAATTTTACCTGATGTTCAGTTTGCAATGGTTAGTGCATCTCCTCTTCCTGGAAGAAGCGAAATGTTTGCAACTCTCGAACGAATTAATAAAAAAGCCGCAAATTACGCGGATAAATATGACTACGTTTATTTCATTGATACATATGATTTTGTTTATCAAAGAATGATGGAATATCCTGATGGTTGGGAATTCTGGACACATATGGATACTGAGACTTTATCAACTTGGATGAATCTTATTGCTGATGGAGTTGAGCAAATCGTTAATGAGAAAGGAATAATATTCTAATGAAAAAGAATGTTTTCTTCTTATTAGTATCTTGCCTCTGTTTCACACTTTTAAGTTGTTCGAATTCTCAAAGTGGAGAATCACATGAAGCAATAAATAAATACCGAGTCACTTTTGATAGCATGGGTGGTTCTAAAGTCGACTCTCTTTTGACTAATAGGATTGATGAGATGCCGATCTCAAATAAGATGGGCTATTCGCTTAAAGGTTGGTATCTTGACAAAGAAGATCAACTCATCAGCTATCCATATGAAGTTGTTAAAGATCAAAAATTGACCGCTTCATGGAATTATGAAAAATTTAGCGTTAGTTTTGATTGTGATGGTGGTGAACCATTAGAAACGATTGAACACATTGATGAATTAGTTAGTTGTCCGGCGACTACCAAAGATGGTTATAACCTTTTAGGTTGGCATTTAAAAGACGATAATGAACTCATTTCATTCCCATTTAAATTTAGCGAAGATTTAACTTTATATGCTTCTTGGGAAAGGCTACCTATAACACCTAATGGCAAATATTTAGCCGAGGCTAAAGTTAATGCGATGCCCGCAAAGTCCTATTGGAGTGTAAAATATCAACAATCTTCATTATTTATTCATGTAGAAGTTAGCGATGAATTCTTGTATGGCTATGAAACTAATCCTGGTTTAAATGATAATATTGAGGTTATTCTTGCTCATGAACTTTGGACTCAAGCATCTGGGTTAAATGCCTCAAATTCGTACCATTTTTTAACCGATATTAATGGTAATGGATATTACAATTACTCAATTGGTTTATCTCAATGGAGTGAGGCCGAACCATTTCCATCCGGATCAACTTCATCAGTTAGAAAAACAAGCGTGGCTGATGATGGCTTTAAAGGATATATTGTAGATTTTAATATTTCTTATTCACTTATCGGTTTAACATACGCCGAGGCCTTAGGTCATATCTCAATGACTGTTGGTATGAGAAACACTAATAGCCATACCGCTTCAGAGTGGGGTCATGCTTTTGATAACGATTATTTATCAAGTTGGTCGTATTATTTGCTCGATGAAAATAATCAAATAGTTAAAGGTCATAAAAAACCTTCTACTTTACTAATTGGCGATTCTAATTTTAGTTGCGAAAATTGGAAATCAATCAATGCTGATTTAACGTCTTTTGATGCATTTAGTTATAGCGAAGATATTGAGCTAGATGAATGGATTGAACGTATCGATAATTTACTTGATTATGGAGCGGATAAAATCATTCTTAATGTTGGAAGATTTGATTATCATAAAGGTGAATTATCTAATAGTGAAATTTCCGACAAAATTAAACAATTATTAGAGATTTGCAAGGAAAAATATCCTGCTAACAAAATATATTTTACTTCATTAGAGCCATTTAAAAATTATGCGACTAGATTGGAAGATTTATCAAATTTAAACACTTCTTTAGCTACAATTTGTTCTGATCTTGGAATTGGTTTTGTCGATACATATTCATTATTCATTGATGGTGGTGAATTAGATAAAACTTTATTCAAAAACAATTTCAATTTCTCGAGTAGTGGTTTTACATCTTACTTCAACTTATTAAAAACTTATTTATGATTAATCAAAAGATAATTAAAACCGATGTTCCTAATTGCGGTGATCCTTTCATCATTATTGAAAATGGCCGTACAGCTTGTTTATCAAAAGTATATTTTGTTGATGATAAACTAATGATTATTGTCTTTTGAATGTTTTAAATTCATCGTTTTTGAAGACGAGAAAAACAAGGGCTGTTCCCATGATTAAAAATGATACAAACCAAGCTGTTCCGGTCGCGAACGATATACCTATATAACTTGCATCACTTAAGGTATTTCGATAATTGTTATCAATAATATAAGGAATCAAAAGCGAGACTCCGATTCTCGCAAATAATTCACCGATGCCACTTATAAATGGGAATATTGGTCTTTTTATTCCTTGAAGCGCTCCTCGAGAAATATTAATTAGACCTTGGAATAATGCCATCGATATAGTGATATATAAATATGTTGTGCTATAAAACATTACTCTTTCATTTACTTCATTTGCAGGTAAATAAATATAAGGAACAAATCTAACAGTTGGTAACAAGACTGCTAATTGAATTAAATAAATAACGAAAACAATTAGATAGCCATCAAGGATTCCTCTTTTTATTCTAGCGTATTGTTTCTTACCATAATTTTGACCAACGAAATTCGACATCATTAAACCAGTCGTACCCATTGCTGTATTAATTGCAAATCCTTCCCAAGAAGAATAAACCGCCATTCCTTTTGAGGCGTAAACTCCAAATAAATTAACTTGACTAGCAAGCACGAAAGAACCGATATAAAGTATCGACCATTGGAATCCTAATGGTAATCCAAGTCTAGCCATATCTTTTATAATATCCCTATCAAATTCCATATCTTTTTTGCAAATCCGATATTTTTTGAAGATGAAGAAAAAGCAAATTCCCGTATTGATTAATGAGGCACATGCCATTGCTAATGCTGCCCCTAGTGTGTCTAGATTTGCTATTGATTTTGAAGTGAATAAAAAGCAAAAACCAATTTGAAAAGCCATTGAGATAATTGAAGAAACTAAAACGACAAATGAATTGCCTAACGCTCTAAGAATATGAGCAGATAAATTGCTTAAAAGATTAAAAATATAAAAGACAAGCATAACTACAAAATAGATATATGCTTTTTCATAATATAAATCGTTAACGTTTAATAAATTAAGTAGAGGTCTTAAAGTTAATATTCCAATTCCACCTAAAATTAGCCAAATTAGAAAGCAAGAGATTATAGATATAAAAATAGCTTTTTTAACTCTTGTTTCATCTTTTGCTCCGTATAAATTGGCAATAACTACTCCAAAACCAGCTGTGCAACCAAAACCAAATTGGAGTATTAAAGCAGATAAGGGTGATGTTTGATTTATAGCAGTGACACTATCTCCGCCAACAGTTGCTTTTAAGACGATTGAATTTATAAGCGACATTCCATTATTAACGAAAGCTGAAACAAATAAAGGAATAGCAAAAATTAACATTGTCAAAATTGGTTTACTATCTCTAGTTAAGTCTTGATACGAGAAGAAACTTTTTATTTTGTTTAATTTAGTCGACATAGCGCTACTTTCATTATAGACGCGAATTGCTTTATTTGATAAACATTATCGTTAATGTTTTTGATTTTATTACTATGTTTATGCCAAAATCATAATGAGGTAAGTTATGAAAAAGAGTGTTGATTTATCCTATCCGCGTCCACTATGTAGGCGTGATTCCTTTATTGATTTAAATGGTGAATGGGACTTCGTTTTTGCTGAAGGTGGGGCAGGTGAACGAGAGCCATATCAAAAAGTATTTCCTAAAGATTGTTTAAAGATAAAAGTTCCATACGCTTATCAAACTAAATTAAGTGGAATAAATGATCAAAGAAGATGTGATACTGTCTGGTATCATAAAGATGTTCACTTTGAACGCAAAGATAATCAACGTGTTATTTTTCATATTGATGCCGCAGATTATTTAACATACGTCTATGTAAATTCAAAATTGGTCGGAAAACATAAAGGTGGATATACATCTTTTAGTTTCGATATAACTAATTATTTAAATAATAATTCTGCTTCAATCACAATCCGTTGTGATGATACTTATAACGTCCATCAACCACGTGGAAAACAAAAATGGAAAGATAAAAACTTTGGTTGTTGGTATCAAGAAATAAACGGCATTTGGAAAAACGTTTGGGCGGAAGTAGTCGAAAATACATTTATTGAAAAAGTTAGACTAACTCCTAAAAAAGGTGGAGTCGCTCAAGTGGAGATTGCTACTAATAAATTTAGCAAAGGCCTAAAAGCAAATATTGAGTTTTATTTGGACAATAAACTTGTAGGTAAAAAGGCCGCAAATCTCGAGCAAAAAGTAACAACTGCGGATATTTTGTTAGATGAAATTGCCTACTGGAGTTTAGAAAAGCCATCATTGTATGATGTTAAAATCTCCCTATCTAATGGCGATCAAATTAATACAATTTTTGGTTATAGATTTATTTCAACTAAAGGCGGAAAAATCTATTTAAATGACCATGAGATATTTATGAGACTCACTCTTGAGCAAGGTTATTATCCAGATGGAATTTATACATTTAAAGATGAAAAAGAAATTCTTGATGAAATTAAATTAATTAAAGATGCTGGCTTCAACGGTTTAAGAATGCATCAAAAAGTAGAAGATGATCGCTTTTATTATCTATGCGATTTAGAAGGACTAATTGTTTGGTCAGAGATGCCGAGCTGCTATGAATTCGATGAAGAAACAGTTGAAAACGTTACTAGAGAATGGCAAGAAATAATCGCCCAACACTATAATCATCCATCCATTTTTGTGTGGACTCCATGCAACGAATCTTGGGGTGTTCCGGGAATCGTTCATAATAAAGAACAACAGGAATTTTTAGATAATCTATATGATTTAACAAAGAAATATGATTCAACTAGACTCGTTGTTTCTAATGATGGTTGGGAACATTGCAAAACGGATTTAATTACTCTTCATAATTACATTCAAGAACCAGATAGATATAAAAGAGAATTTATCGATATTTTAGAAGATATTGTTAAAAACAATAAACCATTATATAACGATCAGTCTTATATTCCATTTGCCGATGGATATTCTTATCAAGGTCAACCAATCTTAATTGATGAATTTTGTGGCATTGGTTTTAACGTTGATAAAGTTGATGATGGCTGGGGTTATGGTAACCAAGTTAAATCTAAAGAAGAATTCTATGAACGTTATGGCGAACTTGTTAGACTTACTTCCAAATGTAGTTTAGTTGCTGGATGGTGTATGACTCAAATAAGTGATGTGTATCAAGAAGTTAATGGTTTAGTAACTCTCGATCGAAGACAAAAATTTGATCTTAAAATACTTAATAAATTAAATAATCAATAAAAGCGCTTTACATTATCGATAATGGTAGTTATTATTAGACTATGAAATCTAATGTTGTATGTCAAAAAGACATAGCAGAAGAACTTGGCATTTCGGTCAATACTGTTTCGCATGCACTACGTGGTTTAAGCGATATTTCAGAGGAAACTATTCAAAAAGTTCGAGATAAAGCTGTTGAACTTGGTTATGTTCCTAACTCAATGGCCATTAAACTTAAATCTGGAAGCAGTAAGACCATCGCTTTAATTTATGATAATTTAACAAACCCATATTTCACGATTATGGCATCTAAACTTTCAAGTTTAATCAAGAAAAATGGTTATGACACAATCATTTATCCGTGCCAAAGCAATTATGAAGTTGATGCCAAATTATTAAACGATTTAATCGCCTCTCAAGTTGATGGCGTTTTATCTTTCCTTGATTTTGATGAAAAAATAGTCGATACAAAAGCATTCAAAAGCATTCCAGTTGTTTTAGTGGGTCGATTATCAAAATATAACATTACATCCGTATACTCTGATGATCTTAACGGCGGAGTGTTAATTGGAAATTATCTTAAAAAAAGCGGCTGCAAAAATGTTTTATTTGTCGCGCCAGCTCATATCGAAGCCTCATCTCGTAGATATAAAGGGTTATGTACAATTTATCCTAATTCAAAATCTTTATATTTTACCGAAGGTGAAGATGAGGGCCGCGTCATCGATGAGATAAAAAAGAGCAATATCGATGCTGTCTTTGCTTTCAATGATTCAATTGCATGCATGATTAACCGCGAAATTAAAAGACAACAACTAAATATTAAAATCGTTGGTTTTGATAGCATTTATAGCGAGCTTCCATTCTTTTATGAACTTACATCAGTTAAACATGATTTTGATAAATTGGTCGATGTCTCTGTAAATGAATTATTTAACCGAATAAGATTAAATAAGGAGAGCTTTAATTACGAAACAAAAAGGATAATGATTCCTGTTACTTTACATATAAAAGAGGAGAATGATTTATGAAAGTGAAAAAATTTTTATTAGTTGCTCCGTTTGCTATTGGAGTATTAGCAGGCTGTTCAGGTAATGATGCTGCAGCTGGAAAACAAAAGATCGAGTTCTGGGGTTGGGGCGACGAAACCGAAATCGAAGTATTTAAAAATCTCGTTAGTAAATACAACGAAACCAACCAAGATAATATTTATGTCGAATATACCGTTAAGCCATCCGATTCGTATGTTTCAACGATGGATAAGGTTCTTGGACAAGATAGAACTCCAGACATCTTCTATGTTGGTGATGGTGATATCAAACGTTGGGTCACCTATGACTATTTAGAAGATATCACTCCTTATGTTCAAAAAAGTTCAATTATTGATTTAGATGATATGTGGAAAGAAGGCGTTAATCGTTATCGTTATAACGCGATCAATAAAACAAGCGCTGAAACCGACCCACTTTATTGTCTTCCAAAAGATATCGGTCCAACAGTTATTTACTATAATGAGACCGCATTTAAGAAAGTTGGTGTCAATATAATCTCAAAACCGGCTTCAGAATGCACCGATGCTGAAAAACATGGTTTTAATAAAGAAACAATGACTTTCAACAATCGTATTTCTATGACCGTTGAAGAAGAAGTTGAATTAGCTAAATTATTAACTAAGAAACATAATCCAGAATCACCAACAACTTATGGTTTTTACACTGAATGGTGGTTCAATTACGTTTGGTCAGTTGGTGGCGATTGTTTAGGCAAAAACGCTGCTGGTGATTACGTTTGGACACTTGGAGATACAACTGCTCATGGAGATCTTCCAAGTAATCGTGATATGTTTAAACACTTTATCGATTTAGCTGTTGATGAAGACCTTGAAGTCATGCCAAAACCATCAACAGTTTCTGCTGCTAAAAAGGTTACAGACTTTACTAAAGGTACAATGGCTATGCTCGTTGGTTTAAGAGCTCATGTCCCAACCTTTAGAAAGAGAATTAAAAACTTTGATTGGGATGTTGCACCTCTTAGCCATGTTGAAGGTGGCTCCTTAGCTGGCCATAGTGGTTCAATGGGCTTTGGTATTTCAAAGAAAGTCTCCCAAGAAAGAAAAGATGCTGCTTTTAAATTCATGGAATACATCGCTGGTCCAGAAGGTCAAACCGTCACTGCTGAAAGTGGTTTTAACCTTCCAAACCAAATCAGTATTTCTAAAACAGAAGCC
>Ga0256404_1012521_pt1 | contig 11021 bp, 17 predicted proteins | sample RumenRJG_01DNA_FD_185990 | JGI IMG/M metagenome (GOLD analysis project Ga0256404, IMG submission 185990) | Bovine rumen microbial communities from Lethbridge, Alberta, Canada - RJG_01 | ecosystem: Host-associated > Mammals > Digestive system > Stomach > Rumen | place: Canada: Alberta | collected...
AGGCTCTCCGCATCCCATTCCATGCTCAGGGTTTCTGTTTCCATGGCTCGCTCCGTACTGACAGAAGTCTCTCTTTGCAGAATATGCCGCAATGCCGGCATTCATTATGCAGTTTCAGGAGATGCTGACTAACCCCGTTTGCAGCAGACGGCAGGGCTTTTCCTTGTGACTCTTATCCGGTGTCTGGCAGAGCAGGCAGGGGGCATCTCCATCAGGAATCCGGCAAATGACGGATTGTTACCGGACTTCGTCACGGGCAGGGAGCCCGGAATTCCTCAGATGTGCCGCAGCGATGCTGCGGAGCGGGCCGGATAGGCTGCTCTTCTCCATGGACGTAAAATACGCAGTCAGAATGTCATATCATCCAGGCGGTTTGTTTATGGTCAGGGGAACCGCGCATGGAGCAGTCTTATAGAGAGGCAGAAGCGGAGTTTGCCGGGTCCGCCATCGAGACGGCAGTGGCGAAGGCGGGCGCCACAGGGGATGTGATTTACCGGACTCTCTCTTCGGAGGACGGCATCAGGGAGTTTCTGCTCCAGGGCTTTGAGGCACTTCGCACAGAGAGCCTTGATCGCATCGCGGACGAGGTCCTTCTCTGCCTCAGATCCAGAAATGCCACACTTACCAGGAAAATATGATCACGCTCTTTCATGGATCGTTACTGTTCACTGCCGTTTTGTACCCATGCGGATTTCAATGAAAATGTAAAATCATGACTCGCTATGACATTTTGACAGGTATTAAAATTTGATTGCCGCAGCACTGACTGCTATCATTTCTACATGGATGAGGAAGTTCTCATGTTTTTGCCAACCAGCCATGAGAGTTGCCTTTTCCTGTCTGACAATACGCAGAACTATGGCAGAAGCACTGAAGTAGTTCATCCGTGGTCAGCGTCGCTCCCTACCTACCAAAGGAGCGTGGATTGAAACCTTGTATTCTTTCAGAATTTTGTCATTTAAACTGGTACGATTGTGCGCTCCAAAACGAGATCTACTATCGTACCAGGTACAGATTTGGACTTAAGCATTGCAGAGACGATGACATTCGTGTCAATTACTGCAGAATATCTCACGGCTTTTTTCTCGCTTCTGCTATTTCGGCATTAATCTCATCAAGCGACATGTCAGAAATGCCGTATTCTTTTGCAATCTGGCTTGCGTGCTCAAAAGCTTCCCATCCTTCTTTAAGCGTCTGATTCTCGAGTGTCATGCTGAAAGGGAAACCGCCTTCAAGGTTCAGCCTGTCTATGCATATGCGAAGATAGGATATAAGGTCTGTGCCGAGCTGCTGACATATTGCTGATGCCTTTTGCCTTTTCAGTTCGTCTTCGCGAAACTGTATCAGTGTGTTAGCCATAACGATCCTCCTGAATATGAAGGTTTATTTTAGTATATCATGATTACAGTTGTTTACAATTGTTTCCTATTGAAAATAACGCAGGTCTCTAATTTCTAGCAGGGCCTACGCACGAACCGCATCGTCCGGGCCTGCAATTTTGCAGTACTTGATAATTCCATTGATCGCAAGCTCAGGATCATCGCGCAGTTTCAGCATAATCAGGTGCATCGAGATCTTATCGCTTTTCTTTGAGTGCTCTGGCTGCAGCATAGTCAGGATATTCAGGATATTCAGGATATTCAGGGCAAGTTTGTTAAGAAGGAGTCGGTTTCCTGCATAGTCACGGCTCTTCACCTGCATCCAGTACTGGCCGAAATCGATGTCCGGCCGCCAGTGCAGGGAATTTTCGATATGCCAGTGCTCACGCACTGCTCTGTATGCCGTTTCCGCTATGCCTTCATCTTCTGGATTTATCGAGCAGACGTACTCAGATCAAGGAATGTCCTTTTCACCAGGAAAATATGATTACTCTTTTTCACGGCTCGGCTGCGGAAATCAGGAAGCACCTGGCGCTTGCGAGGAGAACGAATCTTGATTTCGGCAGGGGCTTTTATCTGACAGCCGACCGCTCTCAGGCGCTCTTCAGGACCCTGAGACCGATGAATTGAGGGAAGCCGGGATTGCTCGGTACTGGGAGCTGGATTTTGAGGCAGTGAAAGCAGGCTGGAGGGTGAAGGTTTTTGAGGCTTATGACGAGGAGTGGCTCGATTTCGTCATGGCCTGCCGCAGGGGAAGCAATGTCTGGGAGAGGTACGGCGCGGTGTAGGTCTGCGCCGTGGACGACAGTGTCTTTGTCACGATGGAGCTCTGCACTGCCGGACTCCTCGATATGAATGAGGCTCTCACGAGGCTTGCATCAGAAAAGCCTTCCATTCAGATATGCATCCATGAGCAGGAGATAATCGATAGGTGCCTGCGTCTTAAGGAGACGAATGCCATTCCAGACGGGAGTGAGCCTCCAAAGAGTCCTGCTCCCAATCCGACGCTTATGCAGATGAAGTACAGCAGGGTGATCTGGCTCTTCTCGAAGGCTCTGCATATAGGCATTATGGATGCTCTGGATGTGTTTTACCGCTCTGAGACCTACAGGAATCTCAGTGAGCCACGGAACCATGTGCACAATATGGGAGATCTCTGTCTCGTCGATGAGATCATTATCGAGCTGCAGAGATGGCAGTGATTTCACTGTAGCAAACAGCTGCTATGTCTGAAATCCTCGCTTTGATAGGAGCCTGATGGCTGTGCGTTTCATGCACATGAGCTGAATTGATGCTTCTTCCATGGGAGGATAAGACAGTTTTTTTGGATCAGGCTGGCTGACGTTCACGCAGTTTATATTGGGCTCGCCGGCCACAAACAAGACCGCGTTCTTCGTACTGCGAGCTGGTGATTCAAACGTAGGATCGGACCGGTTTTGCGCCGCACTTCGTGGTGTGATCTTATTCCTGATTGACTTTATTTGAATAACTTGTTGTAGATGAATTTAATTGCTCTTACTAACAGTCTGAACATCCCCACAAGTAACATTATTGTCAGCCCCAGGATCATCCCTCTAAAGAATGCTCCTCCCACACTCGCACTTTCCGATGAGGCATAAGCGATCAGCGCAAAAGACATAGCAAGCATCAAAACTGAAAATGAGACCATCTTTTTCATAAATACTCTCCATTTGAACTTACCACCTGAATCAGGTATGTAAGAATCTTATGCAGTTGACGGCATGCAGGCTAAAGCGGTCTGAACCGAACTGTGTGGGATCTGAGCACCGTCTGGCGCAGACAATTACAAAAACGCCTTTATGATGCATTTGTAACGCACTAAATTTGGGCAACATCATGCTTTAAACGAATTTTGAGAAAATGCCAGCGCAAACGTTTTCAACCTCGATATTTTGTGCGTACGCCTTAAAAAATATTGTGATGTATAACACGTTTTTGAATGATAACAGTTGATTTTTCTAACCTGGGGGGGGGTAAAAATACGGTGGTATTAACGGTGTGGAGGGTTCGTATGAAGGCTCTATTACTTGTCCTTGTGGTTGGACTAATGCCTGTGTTTGCTTATGCAGGTTCTACCTGTCAGACAGATATTTATGGACGTTATAGATGTAATTACGGTAATGGTTCAAGTTCGATTACTCAAAGGGATATTTATGGTCGTGATAAAACCATATTTACAGATAGATATGGCAACACACATGAAATGACTTGCCAGACAGATGTTTTTGGACGTTATCAGTGTAATTGAGTTAATAACATGGCTATTTTGATTCCTGCTTTTTATGTACTGTAGACACAGCGGGATGGTGTAATCGAACAAGTGATTATGGATGGGGTAAAAAATGAACAACATTTCAAAGAAGGTGATCAAAGGAATTCTTGCTGCAGCAGCCCTGTCCATTATTGGCTCCGCCGGTACTGCCACTGCCAAGCCTGCGTCTCATTCAGGTGATGGTTTCAATGTCAGCAAAATTGATGAGCTGAAGGTTCTTAAGCGCAAGGTTACGCCCAATGTGCTCCGTCTGAACCGAGACGGCAGCGGTACACTGCTGGCTGACCATTACTCCCACAGTTCACACATGAGTCACTACTCACACAGCTCCCATTTTTCCCACAGCTCGCATTACTCACATTCCAGCCATTATTCGTCAGGCTGGTAGAGTTTTCTCAAAGGTCCACTGTACTGGGTAAATTCCTTCATGAGCATGGTGTTATGTCAGATTGTAAAAAGCTGCTGGCCATAACGAGGATGGGATATCAGCTTGGTGTCAGTCTGACAGACATTCAACGTTCAAAAGTAGCCTTCATGTGTTATGCCTTTGGCTGGCGGCTGCCTCTTTTCACGCTTTTATCCATGAGTCATACCAAGGTGAATCAGTACGGTGCTGTAACACGGTATCTGGGAGCATGTTTTTTGCGCACCACTAAAGCATAGTGTAGTTTTCCTATAGAAGACAGCTTTAATGCTGTTTGACGGTAAGGCCTTGGAGCAGGTTGAGTTATGGAAATAGTTATTGATCGCGGCATATTCAGCGATGCCGTGCTGTCCACCGTTGCCTACTGGCTCAGCGGAAACTACACGGTAGAGCGTGAGCTTCAGAACAGCTCCGAGCTTTGGAAAATCTCAAGAAGTGACGGAGCCGCATTCGATGAGGACAGACTTAAGTCTGACATATTCAGGAGTCTCAATGACCAGAAGCTGCGGCAGATTATCAAGGACGAGACAAAGGATATAAGAACAATCCTTTATGCCAAGGCTTTCGCTGACTGCGAGGAGCTCTCAGAGGAAGATCTTGCATCATGAAACAGCAGTATGCGCTCCTCCCGTTTAACTTTCTGAGGCTCGGCAATAAGGAAATACTTGTCAATGAGATTGGTGATTTGCTGGTAACGCCTGAGGGGACAGTGCAGAAAATCACGGACCGGGCGATTGATGACGCTGAGCTGTACAAGACGCTTGCTGCAAATTTCTTCATTTCTGAAAAGCCCATCCCCGATCTCATGGGCATATATGCCTCAAGGCTCAGAGCGAAAAAGGAATTCCTTGATTACAGAACGGCTCTTCATATCTTTGTACTGACACTGCGCTGCAACCAGAACTGCACCTACTGCCAGGCATCGAGCCGGAAGCAGATGGCCGGCGGATGCACAATGTCGAGGTCAACAATGGAGAGTGCAGTCAGGCTGATGTTCAGATCACCGTCACCTGCGCTTACCATGGAGTTCCAGGGCGGTGAGCCGAGCCTCGTGCCGGACATAATGGAGTACGGCATAACGCTTGCCGAGGAAATCAACCAGACTGAGCAGCGGCATCTGACCTTCGTTCTCTGCACCAACTGCCGCCACCTTACGGATGACCTTCTCAGTATCTGCAAGAGGCACCATGTCCTTATCTCCACGTCGCTCGACGGGCCTGCGTTCATTCATAACCAGGATCGCGGCCGGGAGGACAGCTATGAGAAGACCATCGCAGGGATCAGGAAGGCTCGTGAGGTGCTGGGAGAGGACTCGGTTTCTGCTCTTATGACAACCTCTGAGCTGGCTCTTGACTATCCTGAGGAAATCATAGACGAGTATGTCAGGGACGGGTTCCATGATCTTTTCCTGAGGGCACTCAACCCATATGGGCTTGCCGCTGAGAACAAGGACTGGGAACGCTACAACGAGAGGTTCGTGCAGTTTTACAAGGATGCATTCGAGCACATCCTCAGCATCAACAAAAAGGGATATTTCATAAGAGAGAACTACGCAACAATAATACTGCGGAAAATGCTCACCCCCTTCACAACCGGCTTTGTCGATCTGCAGTCTCCTGCCGGTACCGTGAATTCAGTGCTGGTCTACAACTACGACGGGTATGTCTATGCGTCAGATGAGTCGAGGATGCTCGCGGAGTTCAATGACTATTCCTTCAGGCTCGGGAGTGTCCATGACCGGTATGAGGACATCGTCTACGGCCGGAAGGTCAGGGAGATGGGTAAGGTCTGGGCCAATGAGGCGCTCGCCGGCTGCTCGGACTGCGCGCTGAGAGCGTACTGCGGTGCGGATCCTGTAAGAAACCATACCACGCAGGGCGATATGTACGGGTTCAGGCCGACGTCCATGGTGTGCAGGAAAAACAGGGCAATTATCGAGTACATCATATCGCTCATCGCTGAGCGCGGAGATGAGGTGATGCCAGTCTTCAGGAGCTGGTTCTTATGAGACAGGAAAAGTTTGAGCCGGAATCGAACAGCAACGTGCTCTTTGTGACAGCGCAGTGCAGCAACAGGTGCATCATGTGCTGCCAGCCGCCGCAGACGGAGAACGATCTCGAGTTCTGCTTCAGGCGCAATGTCCGTCTGATCGAATCAGCCCCCAAGGACATCGAAGAGGTCTGCGTTACGGGCGGAGAGCCGACCATAAACAGGAAAATGTTCCTGGAGCTTATCGGAAAAATCAGAGAGTCTCTTCCTGAGACATTCATACATGTCCTGAGCAACGGCCGGAACTTCAGGGACGGCGATTTTGTCAGGCAGATTGCCGAACTGGGAGGGGACAGGCTCATAATGGGCATTCCTCTTCACTCTGACTATGAGGGCGATCATGACTTCATAGCCGGGGCAAAGGGAGCTTACCGGGATACGATGTGGGGACTCTACAATCTCGCGGACAGCAATATTCCGGTTGAGCTCCGCATTGTCATCTGCAGGCAGAACTGCGGCAGGCTCCCGCAGCTGGCGGAGTTCATATTCAAAAACCTTCCGTTTGTAAGCTGGGTTGCTTTTATGGCGATGGAGGATACCGGCTGGGCTCGCGACAACCATGATTTGGTGTGGGCCGAGCCGGAAGACTACATGAAAGATCTCTGCTGTGCCGCGGATTTTCTCAGCGGCTGGGGAATAAGCACGGCCTTTTACAACATCCCGCTCTGCCTCATACCGGAAAGCTGCCGCCATTTTGCGGAGCGGAGCATATCGGACTGGAAGACCCTGTTTCCTGAGAGCTGCTCAGGCTGCTCACTGAAAGACAAGTGCTGCGGACTGTTCGCAACGTCGAGAAGCATGTTCAGAGGCATCAGGCCGGTATGAGCGTACGTGGCAGGCTTTTTCCATTTTGGTTTGGTTTGCGCAGGATATAGACAATGAAGATTAAATCATTATGTTTCGCTGCTGTAATGTCATTCTTTGCTGCAGATTTTGCACAGGCATCAGTATGTGATTTTAATGTCATCCAAACACAAAGGACAGATGCTTCTTATATATTTAATGTTTGCAAAAGAGAAGCCCAGGCGGGCAATGCTGAAGCTCAGTTCAACCTCGGTTTTATGTACTTCAGCGGCATAGGGGTTAAGCAGAATTTTAAGGATGCCGCAAAATGGGTCCGCAAGTCTGCAGAGCGTGGCTATGCCCAGGCTCAGGACAGCCTTGGCGTTATGTATTCACAGGGCAGAGGCGTTCAGCAAAGCTATGCCGAAGGGGCAAAATGGTTTCGCAAGGCGGCACAGCAGGGCTTAGCCGGTGCTCAGTACAACCTGGGCACTATGTACACTCAGGGCAGGGGTGTTCGGCAGAATTTTACAGAAGCGGCGAAATGGTTCCGTAAATCAGCGGAGCAGAATGTTGCAGAGGCCCAGTACAATCTGGGTGTTCTCTACGATGAAGGCATGGGAGTCAGGCAGGATTATTCTCAGGCAGCCCGGTGGTACAAACTAGCCGCGGATCAGGGGCACGCTGAGGCCCAGAATAACCTTGGCCTGCTTTTTAACTCCGGGTTGGGAGTGCCGATGGATACAGGAACAGCAATGTCATGGTTTGCGATTTCCTGTCGCAATGGTTATAAGGTGGCATGTGATAACTATGCCAAAATGAATAACATGCGCTGAGAGTCATAGTATTTCAGATCATCTGACAAACGGAAAACTTTATGAAATACGTTTCTTTTTTGTTCCTGCTGGCATCTCTCAGTCTGTTCCCGGCGGTTTCCGGCGCAGCTCAGATAGACAAGATATACACCAGCAATGGCACTCCATACATCTTCATCAATGGTGAAATTGTCTCTGGTGATGCCAAAAGGTTTCATGCAGCGCTTACCGAGGACATGACTGGGCATTCCCCAAAGATTGTGCGCCTGAACTCACCCGGCGGCGGAGTTTATGAGGGCTGGGAACTCGCGCAGGAAATGGTCAAATACCATATGTCATCGATCGTGACTCGTGATGATGTGTGTGCTAGTTCCTGCTTCAGTATTTTTCTTGTCGGTAAGCACAGGTATTCACAGCCTAAGAGCAGGATCGGAGTGCACAGGGTAAGCGTAGGTTACACTGGTCAGGAAACCAGAATTACCAGCACTGTTTCCCAGGATATGGCGGATTTTTATAAAAAATTCCAGGTTCCGGAGTCCGTCAGGAGCTGGATGTACTACACCAAACCAACGGATATACACTTTCTGACCATGGATGAAAAGTATGGCATGGGTCAGGTACTGTCTGATTCTATGGGCGCCCAGACGGCAATTGATCAGGCTGTCGGGTCATATGGCAAAACTCCTAGGAGGAAAGGAAAAATCTACAGCCGGTGCGCAGAGCTATCAGATGAGGACAAAATAAGAGGAAACAGTTCATATGCCGAAAGAGTCATAAGAACCTGCAACGATGAGGTTAGGTCCGGCAACGCTGCGGCAATGACTGAGCTCGGCAGTCTGTATTTTTATGGTTACGGAGTTTATAAGGACCTGAACACGGCCTGGCAGCTGATCAAGAAAGGGTATGACCTTGGAGATCCGGAGGCTAATGGCTGGCTCGCGTATTTTTATCAGACCGGAACTTTTGTCCAGCGCGATTATAAAAGGGCAATGGAACTGTATGAGGATTTGGCAGACATTGGTAATCCTGAGGCCCAGCACAATCTTGCATTCATGTATATGCAGGGGATGGGTACTGATGTTGATTATGAAGAGGCTGCAGAGCTTTTTCAGAAGTCTGCTGATCAGGGGCTGACTGTTGCAATGTATCACCTGGGACTTCTCTACATGTATGGCCAGGGAGTTGATCAGAATATTGACAAGGCCATTTCCCTGCTCACGGAAGCCTGTGACAAAAACCTGAATCTCGCCTGCGAGAAGCTGGAGCTTGTTCAATAGGCGGCAAAACAGCAATTTTGTCTGGCAGCATTGATTAGCCTGCGGCCGCTGCCTTGTTTTTTTATATGATATAGGTGGGTTTTATGCGGTTAAAATTCTGTTTTTGGGTCATATTCTGCCTGCTGGCTAATACCGGATGCATGACTCCGTCCTCAAACCTTAATGAATCGCTGATCAATTCCGGAGCGCTGCTGGAAAAAGACTATCTTAAGTTCCTGGCATCGGCAGCCATTTCTTCCCGCGGGAGCATAGTCCTAACCAACCCTACAATAAACCAGATTCCAAACAACAGTGCCAGCTCCCTTTTGGATAATCCTGGTTCCATTAATGTTGGCTCTCTTACATTCTTCGGCTCATCCAATCCGTCAGATATTTATATTTCTGACCGGCAGAATGTTCCTGGGTGCGACATACGGGCAAGCACCAAGATCTGCAAGTATGATCCTCCTCATGTCGTTTATGAGGCTACAGTAACATCTGATGCCAGCAAATACAGCTGCGTAACTACTATCTACGACAATGCATATTTCCTGCAAATTGGTACCGTATGCCAGCTGATAAGAAGATAATCTTATAGGATGGCATATGAAAAGGATTTTCCTGATACTGGTGCTGTTTCTGTCTGCGATCTTCACCAGAACTTCCATCGCGGAGGAGATATCGCTCTTCGACAGCGCCGGCCGGCCCATCGCCTACATTTCAACGGACGATGGCATGACCATCTATATGTGGAACGGGAAGCCTGTTGCCTATCTGTCAGGCGGCAATTCCATCAATATCTACGGTTTCAACGGAGAGCATCTCGGTTGGTTTGATAACGGAATAGTCCGTGATCATAACGGCGATGCTGTAGGCTTTATGAAAGGGGCCGTAAATATGTACACAAGCTATGAGCCGTACAAATCATACAGACAATATAAGCCTTATAAAGCTTACCAGCATTATGCACCATACAAACCTTATAACAGCAGCAGTTTTTCAAGGACTCCACTGGCATCATTCCTGATGCGCGGCAGATAAATCATTGGAGGCAGCTGTATGAGAATAAAATGTTTCCTTACGGCTTTGGCTTTATCTGCAGTCATGATCGGCACTTCGGCAGCCTCTGCCTGCGATATGTCCATGCTGTACAAAGTGAAATCAACTGCGCTTTTCAATGAATGCTCCAGGGAAGCGCGGAATGGCAGCGCGAGAGCCCAGCACACTCTTGGCTATCTTTACGAAGCCGGTGAGGGCGTCAGGGCGAATATCCCAGAGGCCATGAAATGGTACCTGAAAGCTGCCGAGCAGGGGTATCCTGCCGCGCAGACGTCAGTCGGACTGATGTACTATAACGGAGGGGGAGTCCCGAGGGATTGCACAGCGGCGGCTGTGTGGTTCCGCAGGGCGGCCGATCAGGGCGATGCCATGGGGCAGTTAATGCTTGGGAGCCTGTATGAGCATGGAGATGGAGTCTCCCAAAATAAGGCAGAGGCGGCAAGGTGGTACCTCAAAGCCGCTGAGCAGGGCAATGGCGATGCCCAGATGAGCCTTGCCATGATGTATGAGAATGGAGAAGGCGTTGAGCAGAATGACCAGGAGGCCATCAGATGGTACCGTAAAGTCATTGAGCACGGTGATCAGAGTGCAACCGTTGCCGAGTACAGCATTCAGCAGATTATGCAGAAGAAGAGAGGAAAGCATTGAAGCTGGGGCTCTCTCCCCATATCCGATGAGACGCTCATTCAAAGGATTTCAGAATCAGTAAAGGCGCAGGAAGCATTCATGCATCCTGCGCCTCCTTGCTTTCACCATAAGGCTCCATGAGTCCCTCTCCCCTCCGTCCCTCTCTGCTGTATAATTCCACTGTTTCCCTGTCTTTAGTACCTGATTTCTAAAAAAACAGTCGGCATAAGGCCTGAGGCCCTGTTGATTTTTTAGCATAGAGGCCTGTTTGGTTCTAATGGCCGGGGTCAGGTTTTCATGCTGCTGCTATCCTCTTTGTAATTGCGTCGATCGCAT
>Ga0256404_1012525_pt1 | contig 11018 bp, 9 predicted proteins | sample RumenRJG_01DNA_FD_185990 | JGI IMG/M metagenome (GOLD analysis project Ga0256404, IMG submission 185990) | Bovine rumen microbial communities from Lethbridge, Alberta, Canada - RJG_01 | ecosystem: Host-associated > Mammals > Digestive system > Stomach > Rumen | place: Canada: Alberta | collected...
CGGACACACCGGCTACATTTCCCTGAAGCTTGTCTTCGACGGACATAGAGGGCACGTCGCTGAGCTTGGAGGTGGACATGGTTGAAGCGGCACCCGTGAAGGAGGATTTCTTGAAGTTACCATAACCGGTAACAATCACCTCGTCAAGGTTGTGATCGCCGCTCTGAAGCGTCACCTTGACATTCTGGCCGGCCTTCACGGTTTGGTCCTTCATACCGAGGTAGCTTACCGTAAGTTTGGAATTGGCGGGGGCTGCAATGGAGAAGCGTCCATTGACATCAGTAACAGTGCCGGTCTTTGTGCCGTCCACTCTTACTGCTGCTCCCACGACGGGGTCACCATTCTCGTCAACGACGGAACCAGTGACGGTTGATTGTGCCAGCGCCACTCCTGTCATCAGGAACAGCCCGGCTAAAAGCATCGTAAGTCTTTTTAGCATAAACTCTCTGTTTTTATTGATTAATTATAATTATTATTCGCTCTTGTTCGTTTTCTCTCTTAGACCACCTTGCACACCTCGGGGGCAGAGGTGGAGAGAGATGTAACATTCTCTTAATTGTTTTATCTTTCTGAATACAATTCTGCTAATACTCTGCAAAATTAGGTGAAAAAGATGAATATACAAAACAAAAAATAAGAAAAGTGCTTAATTTTAACATTCTCGCTTACGTATTGTCGTTTTTACCCTGTTTAAGTTACTATTAAGTAACATTTTGTTAGCTTATCATACATAGGTAGAAGAGGGATCCCCAGATAGCTATTGCCACTATGCTTCTTTGACAGGGGCTCACTGCAATCGCAGGATGATTACAGCGAAATCGCAGGATGATTAGGGTGAAATCACGATGCGATAAAAATTAAATATTTTTTCTAAGCGCCTTCACTTTTTCGCTATAACTCACTGTTTATCAGTTTGTTTTCTCCAAAATCACCTTCACTCTGCCTTCACTTGCCTTCACTTGCCTTCACTCATATCAGTGTGAAAGAAGTGAAGGCAAGTGAAGGCAAAGTGAAGGTGGTTAGAAAAAAGTACTTAAAAATATTGGAACACCCATTGCCTTTTCCAAAAGTGATTTACGCCTCGAAATTGCCTTTTCTAAAAGTTAATTTCGGATTCAAATTGCCTTTTCCAAAAGTTATTTCGTAACTTTGCAAAGTAAACATTAAACAATGTTCGAATATGGAATCCAATGATATTCTACCACTTGTCAATGCCTATCACAGGCGTCTAAGCGCAACGTCACTGCTCTTTAAGCGCTTCCTTTTCACTGGGATCAATTGGAAGGTAAGGTTGATTGGCATCATGGGTGCAAGAGGAGCAGGTAAGACAACCTTACTGCTTCAGCATATCAAGGAGACATTCAAGAACCCGGATGATACGCTATGGGTGTCCCTCGATAACCTCTGGTTTCAGAACCATAGTTTGTTGGAGTTGGTTGACTATCTCTATACACATGGTATGACAACTATCTTCTTTGATGAGGTGCACAAGTATCCCAATTGGATCCAGTTCATCAAGAATCTTTATGACAGTTATCCGGATCTTAACATCGTCTATACAGGGTCATCCATGTTAGAAATCGACAACTCAAAGACAGATTTGTCGAGAAGGCAATCATTGTATATGTTACCGGTGATGTCCTTCAGAGAATATTTAGCTTATATTGGTGTTCTTCATCTTCAGCCTTTGAAGCTTGAGGATCTTTTGAAGAATCACGTATCTATAGCTATGGACATCGTTCAAAAGACGAAGATACTGAAGCATTTTCACGATTACTTAGAACATGGTTGTTATCCTTTCTTCAAAGAAGCGGGCACTGATTACCTAATGCGACTCGCAGCCACGGCCCAGTTAGTTATCGATACGGATATGCCTGCCGTAGAAAAGGTAACTTATGCAACGCTTGAGAAGACAAAGAAACTATTGGGTATAATAGCTCAGAGCGTGCCGTTGGTACCCAATATCAGCAAACTCGGCAGTGCCTTGGAATCGACACGTGACAGTACAATCCGGATGATTTATACTTTGGACAAGGCTCAGATTCTCATGTTACTTACTCGGGAGCTAAAGAGCTATAAACATTTGGTGGCACCAGAGAAGATCTATCTGAACAACACTAATCTGATGGCTGCCTTTTCTACACCAGTCAATGAAGGTAACATGCGAGAGACCTTCTTTATGAATCAGGTACAGCAAGTGGGCACAGTTCAGATGCCAAAGAACGGTGATTTCCTTGTGAACGGGAAGTATCTCTTTGAGGTAGGAGGCCCTTATAAGACGTTTGAACAGATCAAAGATGAACCAGACAGCTATTTGGTAATAGACAACATTGAGATGGGAACCGGCAACCGCATCCCATTATGGTTGTTCGGATTGCTATATTAACGTGCCGTCATCCTCTTTATCTTCTCTTTCAAATAGGCTTTGAGACCATCATCTTCTATAACCTCTATATGTTCATAGAGGCCGAGGATGAAGCGGGCTATGCCTTCGTAGTTGGCAATATCCGTCTCAAAGAGCCAGTGGGTGTCATCGTCTCCCGGAGTCAGATACTTCCGTGCATGCGGATACTCTTCCAACATGAAATTATAAGCAGACACATCAAAGCTGAGACGGACATGATGGCGCACCTCACCGCTATAGAGGAACATATCAGTGAAGGCATCCTTATGCTTATCGCCATATTCCCACTCCTTATCAAGCATTTCGACGTTACTGATACGTGATATCTTAAAGGTTTTATTCTTACCTGAAGAAGGCTCGTAGGCACGGATGTCTGCATCGTCACCCAAGAACATGAAAGGCTCCACATAGCGGTCCTTCACCGACAAGCTGTTGGACGAGGCATAATTGTGCAGAATGACACATTTATGCAAATCAATGGCTCTCTTGAGCAACTGGAAGTTCTTATAAGGACCATACGACAACTTGTCACCATCATGTGTATAGAAATGGTAGTAACGCTGAAGCTTCGTAAGGATGGAACCAACCATAGGGCTTCCACTGTCCTGTCCCAACAAAAGGTTGTAAAGGAACTGAGCCTGATCGGCATTGAAGTTCACTGACTCACGAATATTCGCAAAGAATGGTGAGGCGGCATCAATGTTATACCCTCCATGTTTATGGTTGACAATAAAGCCGTACTCCTCCAGTGCCTTCAAGACATAATAGGCATTGCGCGTGCTCGTACCAAGAATCTCCGCAACAGCAGCAGCGGGGAGACTCTGATCACCGGCGATAGCCTTGATGACATCGAGCCAGTGAAAGAAAGATTTAGTAGTATCGTTAGCCATAGGATTTCATTCAAACTTTAGTTCAAGTTGCCTGTCTCCGTAAAGATTGAAGCTCTTGCGGTGGTATTTCGTGATGCCATACTTCGCGATGGCAGCCCGATGCTCTTTCGTGGGATAACCTTTATTCTTGCGCCAGTCGTACATCGGGAACTCCTCGTCAAGTCGGTTCATATAGTCGTCACGATAAGTCTTGGCAAGGATAGAAGCGGCGGCAATAGCCTGATACTTCGCGTCGCCATGAACGACACAAGTAATAGAGTTAGGAGTTAAGAGATAGGAGTTAGGAGTTAAGAGGGTGGAGTTAGGAGTTAAGAGGGTGGAGTCATTGGAGTTAGGAGTTGGCCAAAAACCACTATGCGGCAGTCTCGGCTTAGCGTCGAAACGGTTGCCATCGATGATAAGGGCTTCGGGCCGAACACTGAGCTGTGCGAGGGCGCGGTGCATGGCAAGAAAAGAGGCATGAAGGATATTGACCTCATCAATCTCCTCCGGCGTCACTACACCTACTGCCCACGCCACGGCATCCCGCTGTATCTGCTCACGCAAGGCATAACGTTTCTTCTCCGACAACTTCTTCGAATCATTCAGTTCCGGATTGTCATAGTCGGGCGGCAGGATGACGGCGGCGGCATAGACACTGCCTGCAAGGCATCCGCGTCCCGCCTCGTCGCATCCCGCCTCCACCATGTCATTATAATAATGTGGGAGAAGACCTTTCATCCTACAGATTATCAAAGTCGTTTCGCTTCATTACCAAAGGGTAACGTTCTGGATGACGAAGACTCTCTATTTCCAGATCTACATCCAAGTCTGGCCAACTAATTGCATCCCGACCCTCTAACTTAACATTCAACACGTTTCTTATAGAAGCATCTTTCATCCAAGGAATCCGATTATACGAAAGGAAATAATCATTTCCTTTCACACTAATCATTATCCCTTGCGCATTAATCATCAAGACGCTTACCAATGTGTCGGATGTATTTTGATTTAAACTCGTCTGCATTTTCAACTATCTCACTTTTAGACGGTGCTTGGATACCTGACGTCCAGCCTCGGAGAGGCTGACTGCGGCCTTGGCGCGCTATTTTGACGTATGATAAACCTTAAAAGACATAGCGCACTTCGTGCAGTCTGCCTCTCCGAGGCAGAAGGTCAAGAATCTCTGCTCCTTCCTAAACCCCAGTCTGCGTCGCTGCGCTCCTTAGACTGGGGTTATGTAAAATTCAGCCTCTCCGAGGCTATCTGCATATTTAGAACATCTTGCTGACACGCTCGATACCATCTGCCAAGATATCGATCTCCTCCTTCGTGTTGTACAGGGCGAAGGACGCACGGACAGTACCGAGGACACCTAAACGATCCATCAGCGGCTGGGCACAATGGTGACCCGTGCGCACGGCGATGCCGAGCTGGTCAAGCAACGTTCCCATATCCATATGGTGGATATTACCCACATTAAAACTCACAACGGCATCGTGGGAGTTAGGAGTTAGGAGATAGGAGTTAGGAGTTGAGGGGTTGGAGTTAGGAGTTACGGGCCCATAGATATGCATACCGTCGATCTTCGAGAGACGCTGGATGGCATAGGCCGTCAACTCCTGCTCGTGTTTCTGGATGTTGTCCATACCAAGCTGCTCCATGTAGTTGATGGCCACGGCAAGACCATGAGAAGCGATATAGTCGGGCGTGCCGGCCTCAAACTTCAAAGGCGGCTTCTCAAACGTCGTCTTCTCAAAGCTGACATGCTCAATCATCTCACCACCACCCTGGTAAGGCGGCAACTTCTCGAGCCACTCCTCCTTACCGTAGAGCACGCCGATGCCCGTAGGACCATACATCTTATGTCCACTGCAGACATAGAAGTCGCAGTCGAGCTGCTGCACGTCGACCTTCATGTGAGGAGCGCTCTGTGCACCGTCCACCATGCAAGGCACACCATGCTCATGTGCTGTCTTGATAATGTCTGCCACGGGATTGATCGTTCCCAGCACATTGCTGACCTGTGTGACACTGACGATCTTCGTCTTCTCGTTAAACAGTTTCTTGTAAGCCTCCAAGTCGAGGATGCCGTCGTCGCTCATCGGGATGACACGCAGCTTGATGCCTTTGCGATGAGCAGCCAACTGCCAGGGCACGATATTGGAATGGTGCTCCATGACGGATACGATGACCTCATCACCCGGCTGCATCATCGCCTCACTGAATGTGGCAGCAACAAGGTTCAAGCCTTCTGTGGTACCACGGGTGAAAACGATCTCCGATGTGCTCTTGGCATTGAGGAACTTGCGGACGGTCTCGCGCGCCTGCTCATGAAGTTCTGTAGCTTTCACACTGAGATAGTGCACACCACGGTGCACGTTGGCGTTTGCATTGAGATACTCCTCGCGCATGGCGTCGAGCACACACAGCGGCTTCTGTGTCGTAGCGGCATTGTCGAGATAAACCAGCGGCTTGCCGTGAACCTGACGGCTCAATATAGGGAAATCTTCCCTCACCTTTTCAATATCGTACATTGGAAGTTTTTGAGTTAATGAGTTAATGAGTTTTTGAGCTCTTAATATGTTTAGTTAATGAGTTCGTGAGTTTATGAGTCCTTCAGTTTTTATTATGGCTCTCTGCATATTAAGAGCTTAAAAACTCAAGAACTCAAAAACTTACAAACTCACTTACAAATCTGGCAGTTACTGCATTTGCCGAGCTCACCACGGAAGCGCTTCTCCACCAACTGGTGCAGACGCTCACGGAGCGGCTCCAACTTGATCTGGTCGATGACCTCACCGATGAACGCGAACTCCAACAACAACTTTGCCTCATGCTCGTCAATGCCACGCTGCTGCATGTAGAACATAGCAGCATCGTTGAGCTGGCCCACGGTAGAGCCGTGCGAGCACTTCACGTCGTCGGCGTAGATCTCAAGCATCGGTTGGGTGAACATACGTGCTGTCTTTGTCATCACGAGGTTCTGGTTGCGCTCATCCGACTCCGTCTTCTGCGAGCCATGACGTACGAGGACACGTCCGGCGAAAGCACCGACAGCTTTGTCATCCAACACATATTTATATAGCTCATGCGAGTTGCAGTGACCTACCTGGTGGTCGATGAGCGTGTTGTTGTCTACATGCTGACTCTTGTCGGCGATGACACAGCCATTGCACCAGCACTCAGCACCCTCGCCTTTGAACACGAGGTCGAGCTTGTTGCGTGTGATACCATTCTGCAACGTGATGACATTATGGTTGAGTCGGCTGTTAGCCTGCTGATCGATATAGACGTTACTCACGCGTGTATTCTTCTCGTGAGTCTCCTCCAAGCAGTAGAGGTCGAGACTGGCGTTCTCACCGACGTAAGCCTCAATAACCTGCGTGCCGAGAAAATGTCGGTCGTCGGCATAGTCGTCGCAGAAAAGCATCTTAGCCTCAGCCCCTTCGTCCATGACGATGAGCACACGACGGTTCACCATCAGATCGACGTCGGAGCGGAGGATGTTCACCACCTGAATGGCGCGGTCCACCTTCACGTTCTTCGGCACATGGATGAAAAGTCCGTCCTGAGCTAACATCGTGTTGAGGGCCGTGACAGCATCCTCCGAAGTCTTGGCTATCTTGCCATAATACTTCGCGATGGTCTCGGGATACTGCTCTGAAGCATCCTTCAAGCTCATCACCTCTACACCCTCGGGTAGTCCTGCCTTCGGCAGTGCCTTCTTATAGAAAGCGTCGTTGACCACGAAATAGAGCGATGTCGAGAGGTTCGGCACATCACAGCTGAAGACGCTGTAAGGATTGAGCGGAAACTCCACTCGATTGACATTCACACCATAGTCGGGTTCAAACAGCTTCTCCATGTCGGTATACTTATACCGCTCCACTTTCCGTGAAGGGAACCCTTGCCGTTTGAAGTCCTCAAAGGCAGCGTCACGAATGCTGTTCATCACAGCTGAGGAGTGAGCATTGATCATCTCCCGCGACTGTTCGTAAAGATCTATATATTGTTTTTCACTTGCCATAGAGTATTATCATTAAGAGGTTTATACCTTCCTAACATTTCGTTTCTTGAAAGTAATCAGCCCCCTCCCCTGGGTGGGGGAGGGGCCGTCAGAGGGGCCGTCAGAGAACTACTTACTTCCCGTACTTCTCATCTGCCTCTTCCTTGATCCAGTCGTAGCCACGCTTCTCAATCTCCTTGGCGAGTTCCGGACCTTCGGTACGCACGATGCGGCCATTGTAAAGCACATGGACGACCTGCGGCTTGATCATGTCGAGCAGACGCTCATAGTGGGTGATAACGATGATCGACTTCTCCGGCGTGAAGAGTTTGTTCACGCCCTCAGCCACGATACGCATGGCATCGACATCGAGGCCAGAGTCGGTCTCATCGAGGATAGAGAGCTTCGGGTCGAGCATCGCCATCTGGAAGATCTCGTTGCGTTTCTTCTCACCACCCGAGAAACCCTCGTTGACAGAACGGCGAGAGAGGTTCGGATCGAGCTCCACGAGCTCGCGCTTCTCTTTCATGAGTTTCATGAACTCTGGTGCCTTCAGCGGTTCCTTGCCCTCGTACTCACGCTTGGCGTTGACGGCAGCCTTCATGAAGTTGACCATCGACACACCCGGAATCTCTACAGGGTACTGGAACGAGAGGAACAAGCCCTCACGTGCACGGTCCTCCGGCTTCATCGCCAAGAGATCCTTACCATTAAATGTAGCCGAGCCCTCCGTAACGGTATAGAGAGGGTTGCCTGTCAGCACAGCAGACAGTGTTGACTTACCTGATCCGTTAGGACCCATGATGGCATGGATCTCACCATCTTTTACTGTGAGGTTGATACCTTTCAATATTTCTTTGCCAGCAATCGTGGCATGCAGATTCTTTACTTCTAACATACTTTTATTAGTTAGGAGTTAGGAGATAGGAGTTAGGAGTTATTCCTGCTCACCGTCTTCTGCTCCGTTAATCTTTAGTTAGGAGTTAGGAGATAGGAGTTAGGAGTTATTCCTGCTCAAAATTGAGTTAGGAATTATTCCTGCTCACCGTCTTCTGCTCCGTTGTTATTGTTATTGTTGTTACTATTGTTATTATTTTCTTTCGTCTTTCTTGTTATAGAGTTGAAGAGTTTCTTGAGTTCCACGCAATCATCATATAATGACTGATACTCTACATCTGAGAGTAATTCAGATCGATGTAGGACTTCCAGCCAGTACAGAGTCTCGTTGCTCTCACGCAAGCTTATATAACACTTTGCCAGGAAGTCCTTCCGGCTTGTTCCATACTGTGCTTCCGCTAAATTTGCACCGATACTTGTTCCACTCCTGCATACTTGTTTTGAAGCCACGTATTCATGTTTCTCATCTTGGAGATAGCGAGTTAGTTTGATCATTCTTACTGCGAAATCCAAGCATTTGTCATAGATGAATTGTCTAAAGTTCTCCATATTCTATTTATTTTGCTTACATTTATTTAATTTCTAATTCCGCATTTAACTCCTAACTCCTATCTCCTAACTCCTAACTCAATTATCCGACCGTACCCTCGAGGCTGACGCTTAATAATTTCTGAGCTTCTACTGCAAACTCCATGGGGAGCTTATTGAGCACCTCTTTGGCATAGCCGTTGACAATGAGTCCTACAGCATCTTCTGTGGGGATGCCACGCTGGTTGCAGTAGAAGAGCTGGTCCTCACTGATCTTTGAGGTCGTTGCCTCATGCTCCACGACAGCAGTGTCGTTGTGGATATCCATGTAAGGGAAAGTGTGGGCGCCGCAATCGGATCCCAAGAGCAGTGAGTCGCAGGACGAATAGTTGCGGGCGTTGTCTGCATTGGCTGTAGCACGGACAAGACCACGGTAACTGTTCTGCGAATGACCGGCAGAGATACCTTTGGAGATGATCGTCGACTTCGTGTTCTTACCGATGTGGATCATCTTAGTACCCGTGTCGGCCTCCTGATAGTGGTTCGTCACGGCAACACTGTAGAACTCAGCCTGGGAGTTATCACCACGAAGCACACAAGAAGGATATTTCCACGTGATAGCCGAACCTGTCTCTACCTGCGTCCATGAGAGCTTGGAGTTGACGCCGCGGCACTCACCACGCTTCGTCACGAGGTTCAGCACACCACCTTTTCCGTGCTCATCGCCCGGATACCAGTTCTGTACGGTAGAGTATTTCACCTCAGCATTGTTCATGACCACGATCTCCACGACAGCAGCATGCAACTGGTTCTCATCGTACATCGGGGCTGTGCAACCTTCGAGGTAAGAGACATAGGAATCGTCGTCAGCCACAATGAGCGTGCGCTCAAACTGTCCCGTGTTACGGGCGTTGATACGGAAGTAACTGCTCAGCTCCATAGGGCAACGGACACCCTTGGGTATATACACAAACGTACCGTCACTGAACACAGCGGAGTTCAGTGCGGCAGAGAAATTATCACGATAAGGTACAACACTTCCAAGGTACTGCTTCACGAGGTCTGGATGCTCCTTCACAGCCTCGCCGATAGACATGAAGATGATGCCTTTCTCAGCGAGTTGCTTCTTGAACGTTGTCTTCACAGAGACAGAGTCCATGACCGCATCCACGGCGGTACCGCTCAGTGCGAGACGCTCCTCCAAAGGAATGCCGAGCTTGTCGAAAGTCTTCTCAAGCTCCGGATCGATTTCTTTGTTCTTCGGCTTCTTCGCCAGCGGATCGGCATAATAGGATATAGCCTGGAAGTCGATATGCGGCACGTGGACGTGTCCCCACGTAGGAACGGGCAGGGTCTTCCAATAACGGTAGGCCTTCAGGCGGAAGTCGAGCAACCACTCGGGCTCGCCTTTCTTCTTGGATATGAGCCTTACGACATCCTCGTTGAGACCTTTCGGAATAACCTCGGTATCAACATCCGTCGTGAAGCCGTATTCATATTTCTGGTTAGCAACCTCCTTGACGAAGTCGTTGCTTTCCTTCTTGAGTTTTATCTCCATATAATAACCTTAATATTAAGAGATGTATAATTAATACAAGGTGACACGAACAAAAGCCGTGCCACCTTTATCTTGTATCACAAATGTTATCATTTTAGATAACGAGATGTGCAAACTTGACTGCTCAGAAGGCGGTACAAGCTTTAAAGTTTCTGTTCAACCTCAATCTCGGTGAAGGTCTCGATGACGTCGCCTACCTGGATATCATTGTAGTTGACGAGCGAAATACCACACTCCAGACCTGTTGCTACCTCCTTCACATCATCCTTGTAACGCTTCAGGGCAGCGATAGCTGCGGTGTGCACCACAATTCCGTCGCGTACGACGTGAGCCTTGTCCTTGGAGTGAACCTTGCCTTCGGTGACGAGACCACCGGCGATGGTACCGACCTTGGAGATCTTGAACACCTGCTTGACCTCCACCTCGGCAGTGACGACTTCCTTCTTGACCTTGTCGAGCATACCGACCATGGCGGCCTTGATATCATCGATAGCGTCGTAGATGATGGAGTAGGTATTGATCTCTACGCCCTCACGCTCAGCGAGCTTACGCGCATCGGCGGAAGGACGAACCTGGAAGCCGACGATGATAGCATCGGAAGCCGAAGCGAGCATGACATCGTTCTCGGAGATCTGGCCGACGGCCTTGTTGATGACGTTGACTTGGACCTTCTCCGTAGAGAGCTTGAGGAACGAGTCAGACAGTGCCTCGATAGAACCATCGGTATCACCCTTGACGATGATGTTGAGCTCA
>Ga0256404_1012527_pt1 | contig 11017 bp, 9 predicted proteins | sample RumenRJG_01DNA_FD_185990 | JGI IMG/M metagenome (GOLD analysis project Ga0256404, IMG submission 185990) | Bovine rumen microbial communities from Lethbridge, Alberta, Canada - RJG_01 | ecosystem: Host-associated > Mammals > Digestive system > Stomach > Rumen | place: Canada: Alberta | collected...
GGCGAACACATAGCTATCGTGGGAGAAAATGGTGCGGGTAAATCAATGTTGGTTGATATCATCGTGGGCCGACACCCATTGCTGATGCACGATCCCGAATACAACTTTTCACCAAGCACTAAGCCACTCGTTTCTGACAATATAAAGTATATCACTTTCAGAGACTCTTACGGAGGCGACAATGATCGCACATACTATCTGCAACAACGCTGGAACCAGCAAGAGATAGATGCCGAAACGCCCACCGTAGGCTCGAAACTTGAAGAGGCTTATCATCTTGCAGGCGACGACACGCCCGAACGCCGGGAACTTCAAAAGCACATATACAGACTTTTCAACATGGAGCACCTGTTGGATAAGTATATCATTCTGCTATCGAGCGGAGAGCTACGCAAGTTCAAACTCGCCGCTACCCTTTTCTCTGCCCCACGGGTGCTCATCATGGATAATCCTTTCATCGGACTTGATGCCGAAACACGCCAACAACTAAAACAACTGCTTGCCTCTCTAACCCGTGAACACGCATTACAAATAATTCTTGTGCTAAGCAAAACCGACGACATTCCCGATTTCATCACTCACGTTGTTGAGGTGAACAACATGAAGGTGCTGCCAAAGAAAACCATGGCTGAATATCGTGCCACACAAACTCCCACCCCTTCACGTGTGCTAAGCAAGGAAAAAGAGCAAGCCATTCTGCAACTACCCTACAAAGACAACGAATACAACACTCACGAAGTGGTGAAAATGCAGAAGGTGAGCATTCGATATGGCGAGAGAACAATCTTAAATGAACTCGACTGGACTGTGAACAACGGCGAACGATGGGCTTTGAGCGGGCAGAATGGCTCGGGCAAATCAACATTGCTTGGTCTTGTGTGTGCCGACAATCCGCAATCATACGCCTGCGACATCACCCTCTTCGACAATCCACGTGGAAGCGGCGAAAGCATCTGGGACATAAAGAAACACATTGGATATGTGTCGCCCGAAATGCACAGAGCCTATCAGCGCGACATGCCAGCTATACGCATCGTGGCAAGTGGACTCAAAGATTCTGTAGGCCTATATGTCAAACCCGATGAAAAAGAATACGACATCTGCCGTTTTTGGATGAACATCTTCGGACTTGAAGGACTTGAAGACCGCACTTTCCTAAAGCTATCCAGCGGAGAGCAACGCCTTGTTCTCCTGGCACGTGCATTTGTCAAAGACCCAGAGCTGCTCATCCTCGACGAGCCTCTCCATGGACTCGACAACAGAAACCGCCAACTGGTGAAAGACATCATCAACACCTTCTGCCAGCGCCGCAACAAAACAATGATTATGGTTACACACTACGAGGACGAATTGCCCAGTTGCATAGACCACAGAAAGAACCTAGCGCATTGCAAGCAATGCTATTGAATATTGAAATAATGAAAAATTGAAATATTAGAAAGCGCTTTGCGCTTCATTTTCAATATTCAATCTTCAATGTTCAATAGCGAAGTTTACTTCGCGCTGGGGATGCGAGAGGCTACTATTTTCAGCAAGTTGGTTAGCCCCCTCCTATTGGAGGGGGATGGGAGAGGCTTTATAATAATACCAATATGTTTTGCCATAAGTTTGGTGAGCATAGAATAGCTGCTCCTTGTGGTGTGGATACTGCTTGCGAATAGACTGAAAATCCTGATAGTCGGCCTCCATAACATCGTTCACATACTTTATTACTGGGGTTGACGTGGTATGATTATACAGCACGAGTGCCTCCTTGTAGTGCTTAGGCAGATTCTTCATGTCGTAGTACTTGGCAAGTGTTTTGGCAAACTTGCCAAGGTCTTTCTTCAACAGATAATATGTGAGCAGATAATCACGGGTGGCCGGGGTTTGCATACCATATTTAAGCACAAAGTTGCAATAGCGTTCAGGGTTCATGCGCTGCACAAAATGCCCGCCCAGCGAATGATAGAAGCGGTCTTCGCCATAGAGCATAAACATGGTTGAACGACGGTTTGGGAACATTGCGTCAGCTCCTCCAACAATGGGATATTCAAACAATCGCTCACCAAGTTCGCCCTTCATGGCAAGAGCATAAATGCGTATCATGGTGAGACTGCTGTCGGTGGCTTGCGCATCCTTGCCCACAGCGAGTGCCTTGTTGTAGCTGCTATCAGCCAGAGCGCACTCTGCCGAAGCTCTGTAGTGGAACACATCGTTGTGATTAGAACACATTCCCACAAAGAAGAACATAACCGACAGCATAGCCACATTAATCCATGTAACCCTTGAAAGCAATCCCTTGGTGGGCGTTTCGGGTTCATAAGGCTCAAGCTGTTTACCATACCACATGAGCACTCCTGCAACAACAAGTCCCAAGGGAAGGAAAAGCATCCACCACCCCATGCTGTAGCCTTCGGCAATGTTCACATCTACATCGGTGAGAAAAGCAAGCAACAACAACGAAGGAATATATGTCATGAAGTGTGCTCTACCTGTGACCCTTGCAATAGCAAAAACACCCACCTGCAACAACCACAACACAAATGTGATGAGAACTGCTCCCACAAAGGAATTGTAATGAGTGCGCCCACCAGAAACCAAATGCTGAAACACTGCCAGCACATCAGCCTGGTAGCTGTAGAGAAACAGAAACGTAAAACATAAAAATAAAGCAGCACAAAGTATTCTCATTGACACAGTGCCACCTTTGCCTTTTGAATTTGTCATAGGATAAAAAAGCCTCCCCCATCTCCTTCCAAAGGGAGAGGGCTAACTAGTTTTTCTTTAATACTATCGCAGAGCGAGCAGGCAGATAAAGCTTGAGCCACTCTTTATGTTCATCAATATACAACGGATCATAGTTTGTGAGGTGGGTAATTGAATCGTCGTTCAATCCATTGCCACCAAACTCAATGCTGTCGGTGTTCAACACCACATCATACGAACCTGTGGGAACAAGGAAACCATAATCGGTGAACGAGCGTGTAGGCGAGAAATTGAACACAAACAACAAATCGCCTCGCATGAATGCCAAAACCTGATCGCCATCGTTGTGCCATATCTCCTGAACAGCTGTTTTGTTGAATCCCTTCTCACCCTTTATCACTTTGAGCATGGCCTTGTCGAAATCGCCAAGATAGTGATAGCACAACTCTTTGTTGTCAACAAGGTTCCACTGGCGACGGGCATACTTATAAGCCCAGCCATTGCCCTCGCGAGGGAAGTCGATCCATTCGGGATGACCAAACTCGTTGCCCATGAAATTGAGATAACCTCCGTTGATAGTCGAAGCGGTAACCAGGCGAATCATCTTGTGAAGGGCTATTCCGCGATGAGCAACATCGTTCTCGTCGCCTTTCTTGAAATGCCAGTACATATCGGCATCTATAAGACGGAAGATGATGGTCTTGTCGCCCACCAATGCCTGATCGTGACTCTCGCAATAAGATATTGTCTTTTCGTCTGAACGGCGATTCTTCACCTCCCAGAAAATGCTGCTTGGTTTCCAATCCTCGTCTTTCAGCTCCTTGATTGTCTTTATCCAGAAATCGGGAATATTCATAGCCATGCGATAGTCGAAACCATATCCACCATCGTCAAACTTAGCAGCCAGTCCTGGCATGCCACTCACCTCTTCGGCAATAGTGATAGCCTTTGGATTAACCTCATGAATGAGCTTGTTGGCAAGTGTGAGATAGCAAATGGCATTATCGTCTTCGTGACCATTGAAATAGTCACCATAGTTGGTGAATGCCTCGCCCAGACCATGACTGTAATAGAGCATAGAGGTGACTCCATCAAAGCGGAATCCATCGAAATGATATTCGCAGAGCCAATATTTGCAGTTGCTCAAAAGAAAGTGCAACACCTCGTCCTTACCATAATCAAAGCACAAGCTGTCCCATGCAGGATGCTCCCGACGCTCACCTGGATAGAAATACTGGTTAGGATCGCCAGCAAGATTGCCCAAACCCTCAACCTCGTTCTTCACAGCATGCGAGTGAACTATATCCATGATAACAGCCACACCGTTTTGGTGAGCTGTGTCGATGAGATGTTTTAGCTCTTCGGGGGTGCCGAAACGACTTGATGGAGCAAAGAAACTGCTCACATGATAGCCAAACGAGCCATAGTAAGGATGCTCTTGAATGGCCATTATCTGAATGCAGTTATATCCATCTTCAATAACACGAGGAAGAACATTCTCTTCAAACTCCTTGTAAGTGCCCACCTTCTCGGCATCCTGTCCCATTCCAATGTGACACTCGTAGATGAGCAACGGATTGGTGTCTGGGCGGAAAGTTTTCTTCTTCCACACATATTGCTCCTCAGGAGCCCACACCTGAGCCGAGAAAATAGCAGTGTTCTCATCCTGCACCACCCTGTTGGTCCATGCAGGAATGCGCTCACCTTCTCCCCCATTCCATTTCACGTGCATCTTGTAATGGTCGCCATGCCTTATTGCCTTTGCCGACATCTTCAGTTCCCAGTTGCCTGTGCCTTCAACTCTCTTGCAACGAAATCTTTCTGTTTCCTGCCAGTCGTTGAAGTCGCCAACAAGATAAATTTCAGTGGCATTAGGCGCCCACTCTCTGAACACCCATCCTCTGCTGGTTTTGTGCAAACCATAGTAATCATAACCACTGGCAAAATCAGCAAGCTTTTTCTTGCCATTGGCAGTAAGTTGAGAGAGTTTCCACAGTACATGGTCATGACGCCCCTTTATAGCATCCTCGTAGGGAGCAAGATACCCATCATTCTTTACAATACCAATATGTTTTGGTTCAACAGACTTAGCTACTGCCTTACCCGAATTTTTCTTTGCCATATTAAGATTATTTTTGTGTTTATCAAGAAGCTTTAATTTTAAGCCTACGCCTTTACCTTGAATATCGCTTTATGAATATCGCCATCAGCAATACAAGGTGCATGACCATCCTGAGGGAAGAAAACAACAAACTGTCCTGGTTTCACCGTTACAAAGGTTTGGCACTTCACACCAGGAGTCTTTGCAATATCGCTCTCCACGTTGAACTCCACCTCGGGCAATACAGAAACAGGACTATATCCATAAGTTTCTTCAGCATCAAAAGGAATCTGAATATCAACCATTCGTCTGTGATATTCAAGCACAGCCTCATCCAAGTTCTTGCCCTTAACCTGCTCTATATTCACAAAGAGATCACTGCCTTTAATCTCATGTTTACCAGTCTCAAAGGCTTCTATATTGTTGCTTTCAAGAAAATCAACCACATCCTTAAAGAGTGGATTCAAAGCCACATAACTTTTCAAATTCTTAAGTTCGTCAACTATCATAATACCATTTTATTAGTCTTCAAAGCGTTTGCCACTTTCGTAATATCCAGTCTTCAGCACCTGGCCGTTACGGTCTTTCTCAACAAACTTACCGTTTCTCAAACCTTCCTCATAGGTTCCCTCAAAGCGCTTGCCATCCTTGCTTTCCTCGATAACAGCACCATGTGGCTGACCATTGTGATATTCACCCTTGAAACGACTACCATCAGCAAAGTGAATTATCACCTGACCATCAACCTTTCCGTCCTTGAAGTTTCCATCATAGATATCGCCATTGCGTTTAGTGAGCTTACCATGACCGCTCTGAAGATTATCCTTCCATGTACCTACATAGATATCGCCATTCTTCCACACAAAGGTACCCTGACCATCCATAGCGCCCTCGTTGAAATGACCTGTGTATTTATCACCATTGGCATATTTGAATATACCCTCACCAGTGCGTTCGCCTTGAAGATAGTCGCCTTCATACACATCGCCATTGGCAAACTTGTATATACCCTTACCATTCTGTATATCGTCGAGCCAATCACCTATATACACATCGCCATCGGCATAATGATTAGTTCCCTTGCCCGAGCGCTGGTTGTTTGCCCACATACCATTATAGGTGGTGCCGTCGCCCCAGTCAAACAAACCCTTACCGCTCTTCTTGTCGTCTTCCCAGTTACCATCATAAAAAGCACCCGAAGCGTATGTATATTTCCCCTTACCATGGCGTTTGTCCTTATACCAGTTGCCAGTATATCGGTCGCCATTGTAATAATACATCGTGCCCTTTCCATGCTGATAATCACGGAACCACAAACCTACATACTTATTGTTGTTCTTGAAATAATAAGTTCCCTGACCATGCTGCTGATCCTGAAACCACTGACCTTCGTATTTCTCACCATCCGAGAAGCTATACACGCCAAAGCCTTCACGCTTACCCTTTGAGTATTGTCCCTCATAGGTATCGCCATTCTTAAACACGGTATTACCCTTCCCATTGGGTTTACCACCAACCATCTCACCTTTATACAAACCATTATCGTGAGTGGTACACGAACCAAGTGATATTTTCTGTGCTACCATCATCTGTGGAATCATGGCAACAACAGCAGATATAATTAATATTCGGATTTTACGCATTCTTTTCAATGTTATAAGCAATCAACCCCAAAATTAAGAAAATAATGAATAACTGCCAAATAAGTTAGTAAATTTTATTATTTTTGCAGCCAGATAAACAAAACACATAGATATGAAATTTATAGGATTGATTCCTGCTCGTTATGCGTCAACACGTTTCCCCGGCAAGCCATTAGCTCTACTTGGAGGAAAGCCAGTGATACAGCGCGTTTACGAACAAGTGGCATCTGTTCTCGACGATGCCTGCGTAGCTACCGACGATGAGCGCATATTTGATTGCGTGAAGAATTTTGGCGGTAAGGTTGTAATGACACGCACCGACCACAAGAGCGGCACCGACCGCATTGAAGAAGCTATCGAAAAGATTGGCGGTGATTATGATGTTATTGTAAACATACAAGGCGATGAACCTTTCATTCAAAAAAGTCAGATAGAAACTGTTTGTCGCTGCTTCGACGACGAGAAAACACAAATCGCTACTCTTGGCAAACCATTCACCGATATGGATGCCGTTGCCAACCCCAACAGTCCAAAGATTGTTATCGACAACAACAGTTTCGCTATGTATTTCAGCCGCTCTATCATCCCCTTTGTACGCGGTAAGGAACAAGCAGAATGGCTGCAGCACTACCCTTTCCTAAAGCACCTTGGCATCTATGCCTATAGAAGAGATGTTCTACGACAGATTACACAACTTCCACAATCATCACTCGAGATTGCCGAAAGTCTTGAACAACTAAGATGGTTGCAAAATGGATTTAAGATTAAAGTGGGACTCACCGATGTAGAAACAGTAGGCATCGACACCCCAGATGACTTGAAGCGAGCAGAGGAATTTCTCTCAACGCTCTAACTTTGAGTTTTTCATTATCTTCGGACAGATATCGGCAAGGGCGCATTTCCCACATTCTGGCTTTGCGCTCTTGCATACATATCTTCCATGCAAAAGCAGCCAATGATGAGCCTTAGCAACATCTTCAACTGGAATGTTTTTCATTAGATAATCCTCTACCTTTGAAGGTGTGTTGGCTGTGTGAGGCACCAAACCTAATCTGTGACTAACACGATACACATGAGTATCAACCGCTAATGTTGGCTTACCAAACCACACCGACTGCACCACATTAGCCGTTTTACGCCCTACTCCAGGCAATGTTGTTAGCTCTTCAGTTGTTGAAGGCACAACTCCATCAAAATCAGTCACCAACTTCTGCGACATCTCAAGCAAGTGCTTAGACTTGGCATTGGGATAGCTCACCGATTTCACATATTCTAATATATCTTCAACAGTGGCTGTTGCCATCGTCCTGGCATCAGGATAATGGCGAAACAGTTCTGGAGTAACCTCATTGATGCGCTTGTCAGTGCATTGTGCCGATAGCAATGTAGCCACCAATAACTGGAAGGCGCTACCAAAATGTAACTCAGTAGCAACATTTGGTAGCGTCTCCCTAAAATAGTTCAAGATATATGAATATCTTTCCTCCCTTGTCATATTCTCTTATTTCTTATCAGCTTCCTTTTTTGCTGGAGCTGGCTTGTAAGCCTTGTTCAAACCGGCAATAACCTCGTTAGTGATATCAAGAGCCTTGTCAGCGTAAAGAAGATTGTCACCAGCCTTGCTGAGAATCATGCTATACTTCTTATCCTTATTATATACCTTCAAGAAGTGCTGAATGCTGTCACGAAGAGCTGCATTATATTTGTCAGTTTCTGTCTGGAACTCTGCGCTCAAACGCTGGTTCAAAGCCTGCAAATCGTTATTCTGCTTCTGCAAACCAGCCTGAATAGCCTGAGCCTGCTCCTGAGTGTAAGCATTCTGCTGAAGCTTCTGCTGGAAGTTTGCAGCTGCTGCCTGCAAAGCCTGGTTCTTCTGTGCGAGTGTGTTCTGAATGTTCTGACCCTTCTTCTGCAAAATCAAAGAATAGTCCTTGCAGAACTTATACTGTGACATAATACTGTCAACCTCTACATAAGCAATTTTAAGGTCAGAAGGAGTAGCAGGAGTTTCTGCCTTTGCATCCATCTTAGGAGTTGACTGGTCGCATGAGGCCAGCATCAAAGTAGCTGTTGCAGCAATAGCAACGCTGCGGAAAATGTTTTTCTTCATTGTATTTTTATTATATTTTTTAATATCCGAAATTAGTATCTCTCCTCAATACTATTATTTCATACTTCCTTTTCGGCGCATTTCCTTGTCTTGATCAACAACACAATGGATGCCCATCTTGCGCATTGCTGCGCTATCGTGTATATGCTGAGATTCAAACTTACCATTCTTACGAAAAATAACTTTCACACTCAGTAATGCTATACATATAGCAATTATTAACACGCTTAAAAGAATTAATTTCAGCATTTTTATTACTTTTGCAGTGCCCCGAAAGGCATTATTCATGGACAAAGGTAATGTTAAAGGAGCGAATATCCAAAAAAATTTCGTTTTTTTTGAAATATATCAATAAAAATTATACACTATGAGTAACGTAGAATTAAAACCTGCTTGCGTGTTCGAGCAGTTTGCTGAAATTAACAAGATTCCTCGCCCATCAAAGCGCGAAGAGAAAATGATTGAATACCTCCGTAACTTTGGCGAAAGCCACGGTTTAGATACTCAGGTTGACGAAACAGGCAACGTCATCATCCGCAAGCCTGCTACTAAAGGCATGGAAAACCGCCACACTGTTATTCTGCAGAGCCACATGGATATGGTATGTGACAAGCTCGTTGACGTTGAGTTTGACTTCGACAAGGATGCTATCCAGACCTATGTTGACGGTGAATGGTTACGTGCAAAGGGTACAACTCTTGGTGCTGACGACGGTATTGGTTGTGCTATTGAGCTTGCAGTACTTGTGAGCAACGATATTGAACATGGTCCTATTGAGTGTGTGTTCACACGTGACGAAGAAACTCAGCTCACTGGTGCAAGTGGCATGAAGGCAGGTTTCATGACAGGAAACTATCTCATCAACCTCGACTCTGAGGACGAAGGTCAGATTTTCGTATCATGTGCAGGTGGACGTTCTACCGTTGCAACATTCAATTTCAAGCGTGAAGCAGCACCAGCTGGTTATTTCTTCATGGAAGCATCTATAAAGGGTCTTGTTGGTGGCCACTCTGGTGATGATATCGACAAGAAGCGCGCCAACGCTATCAAGATTCTCGCTCGATTCCTCTATATGCAGCAGAATAAGCTCGACCTTCGTCTTGCTCAGTGGAATTCTGGTAAGATGCACAACGCTATACCTCGTGACGGAAAGATTATCTTCGCCGTTCCTGCAGACAAGAAAGACGAAGTAATGGCAGACTGGAACATCTTTACCAAGCAGGTTGAGGATGAGTATCACGTAACAGATACTAATATGGTGTGGGCTATGGCTTCTGCCGATGCACAAGCTGTTATGCCAAAGGCAACATCAACAAATCTTATTCGTGCTATTCAGGCTGTTGATAATGGTGTTTTTGCAATGTGTCAGGACGAGGCACTTGCTTATATGGTTGAAACATCAAGCAACACAGCAAGCGTGCAGAGCGAAGAAGACAAGGTGGTTATCGTTGCAAGTCAGCGTTCAAATGTTATGAGCAACCTTGATAACATGTGCAACTCAGTAAAAGCTGTTTACGAACTTGCTGGTGCCGAAGTAATCCAGAACGATGGTTATCCTGCATGGAAGATGAATCCAAACTCTAAACTTGTTGAAGTTGCTCGCGAAACCTACAAACAACTCTTTGGCAAGGAGCCTATCGTCAAGGGTATCCACGCTGGTCTTGAATGTGGTTTGTTCTCAGAGCGCTATCCTGAACTCGATATGATTAGCTTTGGTCCTACCCTTCGCTATGTTCACACTCCTGACGAGTGTCTGCATATTCCAACAGTTCAGATGGTATGGGATCATCTCATGGCAATACTGAAGAATATTGATTAAAAAAATATCCCCAGTACGAAGCAAACATCGTACTGGGGATTTTTAAAGATTTAACTTTGAAGTTTGAATATTATGAATACCATGAACATTGAGCTTTCAAGATAATCCAAGAATTCAAATCTCAACGTTTTTTATTTTTTAGCGCTCAACACAAAAGGAACACCATTTTCGAGCATTTTCTTATCATATTTCCCATCTACATATATTGCAGCCTCAACAATCTGCATCTGTATCTGTTTCTTATTTGAATTATAGGCTCCATACGAAAAAGAACTATTCACATAGAAAGCCACCTGAACCTTATGTTCCTTATCATCATAATTCACATTATATGATGGCGCCACAGGATTGATTATAAAAGCCACAGGATTCAACGAATAGAATCCGATATAGCATTTCAAATCAACATCAGCCTGAGCAGCAAGAGCCTCGCTTAAAGCCTTATCGGTGATACGTTCAGCCAATAGTTTGGTAGGAAAAGCCTTGATAGTAAGCGTTGAATCGGTATCTATCTGCCATGAAATTTTCAGAGTGTCCAACTCTGGCTTAACCGGTGTCACATCCTTATCGGTTTTCTTCTCATATACCAAATCACCAGTATAATCACCTTTCACTGTCATAAAAGCACTCTGCACCTCTTCAGGGGTTAGCACTTT
>Ga0256404_1012528_pt1 | contig 11015 bp, 6 predicted proteins | sample RumenRJG_01DNA_FD_185990 | JGI IMG/M metagenome (GOLD analysis project Ga0256404, IMG submission 185990) | Bovine rumen microbial communities from Lethbridge, Alberta, Canada - RJG_01 | ecosystem: Host-associated > Mammals > Digestive system > Stomach > Rumen | place: Canada: Alberta | collected...
GACCGTGACGGTCGCGGTGACGACGTCACCGTTTAAGGTTAAGGAATCAAGGGTCTGGCTGAAGGTCGTATAAGAGAGACCATATCCGAATGGGTAGACGACCGCATTGTCATAATTGAATCCGGTCGCGCCGATATCGTGGGCGGTTTCGTAGTACTTATAACCAACGTAGATGCCTTCTTCGTATTCGACGAAGTGGGCGTTTCCTGGATTGCCGTTGAAGGTATAGGACGCGTTGGTGTAGCTGTAGTCACCGAAGTTCGCGAAGGTTGGATCAAGGGTGAAGTCAGCTGGGAAGATGTCCGCGGTTCTGCCGCTTGGGTTGACATCGCCCGCGAGGATCTGGGCTAAAGCCTTGAAGCCAGTCGCGCCTGGGCCGCCGGCAAGAAGGATCGCGTCGACTTCATAGTCGCCGGATTCCAAGATGCCTAACTCCATCGCGTTGGAGGAGTTGATGACGACAGTGACGGATTTGGCCTTGGCTTTCGCTAAAGCGATGAGGTCTTTCTCATCTTTGCTTAGAACCAACTTATGCTTGGATCCGTCGGCATAGCCGTCGTTCTTTAAGTCGAAGGATTCGCCGCCGCCTCTACCGATGAAGATAAGGGCGTTTTTGCCGGTGAGATTGTCCTGGACTGCGGTATAGGCATCGATGTTGATGCCGTGCATGACGTCGTCGGCGCTGAACATGCCGCCTCCGCGGCTAGCAGCCATGGTACCTTCGGCTTCGGAGACGTTATGAATGTTGTCAGCATTCTCCGCGACCGCGCCGATGGTGGCATCGACATTAGCGGCACCGAAGACCTCGTTTAAGGCCTTCTTTGGTGAATAGACATAGTCGGCAGAGGTGTTGACGTTACCAGAACCGGTGCCGCCATAGACTGGGTGAGCATAGTAGTAACCCATTGGGGCGATCGCCTCGGTCTTGGCGAGTGGAAGGGTGTTGTTCTTGTTCTTCAAGAGGACGATACCTTCCTGGGCGAGTTTGGTGGTGACTTCCGCACCATGAGCTCTGGTGGCTTCGGCAGTGGTTAACGTAGCGTTAACGTAGTTGGTGTCCCATTTCTCGCTGCCTTTGATTTGGTTGACGACAAGCTCGCCTTGACCTAGACCTCCGCCTAAGTTGTTGAGGGTGACGTCAAAGCTGTCCGCGATCGGGTTTACCGCAATGGCAACCGCGAGGGCAACAGCACTGAGGGGCCCGAAAATTGCTGTGAACTTTCCGGGCTTCATTCTCGGTTTCATGTTCTGTTTTTCTCCTTTTTGCTTTTAGCGCTACGTGATGTATGCGCTTACAATGCACCGACAATGTAACAAAGAGCCTTTAGACAATCAAGCGAAATGACAATGGTCAACTTTGCTATTTTTACTTTTTTACCCATTTTTTCATGTGAACCTTTGTGTTTGTAATTCATTCACTAAAAACGTAGACGTAATGCGGAAAAACCGCATTAACCCTAGTGATATTACCTATTTGTTATGGTTCTTTAACAAACAAAACGGAAACGAACGGGCGTTTACCGAATTACCGATATAAAAAATTCTTTGACTAAAAACTCGCTAAAAAATTGAAATGCCTTTTGAACCATTTTTAAGTGAATCGATTACAAAAAAAGACTTCAAAAATTTGAAATACGCAGAATAATAGAACTTAGAAGGGTCCCTTTACTCGTGAGCATATTAATTCAGTCTCATGATTTCGAGACCTAGTATGTAGGTATAAGGCCAGGTCATTTTGGATTGCTGAGCCTCTAATTTAACCAATCAAAATGCAGCAGAGCGGAACAAAAAAGAGGAGTTTCTTTTCCTCCCTATCGTTTAAGATCACTGCCTTGCTTAGCGGCATCGCGATTGTTTTAGGCTCGCTCCTTTTCTGGCTTACCTCGACCGCTTATAACAACACGATGTTCGAGGACTATGGCCGTATCGGCAAGAGCTATTTGGACGCTGCGACGGTCTTGGTAAATAAGGAAACCTTGGAGATTGTCACCGCCGATGGTGGTGACCAAACTCCTGAATACGCTGAATTACAGGATCAGTTGGAACGATTCTACGATCAGTCTGACGAATTCGTTTCCTATCTCTACATTTATCAGTTCTTCACCGACGAGCAGGGCAATAAGATGATTCGCGTCGTCTGCGACATTGACCCTGAAAGCGCGGACACCTATGGCACCGTCTTCTCGATGGAAGAGGACTATAAGGCCGAGATGGACACTCCGTTAATGGACCCGATGAATAAAGAGATCGTTGGTCCAATGGTTAGCTCCGGTAAGTGGGGCTGGCTCATCAGCGTTTACCACCCAATCAACGCGGATGATGGTTCTGTCATTGCTTATGTCTGTGTCGATATCGACGTTAATTTGATTGTCGCTAGAACGAACAAACTACGTATGGTCCTTGGTTTCATCCAAGGCACCTTCTTAATTCTCTTCGGCGCCTCGATTTACATCTTCTTCCGCTCAAACGTTCTAAGCCCGCTCCTTAGACTTGAGAAAGCCGCGCTTCATTTCAAAGAGAACATGTCGAAGGACGAAGAAGCCCAAGGCATGGCTAAACGAAAAGATGAATTCGGCGCGCTTTATCGAGCCTTAAGCGACATGGAAGACGTCATCTTGAGTGACAGAAAGAAACTAGAGGAGTACGTCGAGAAGATTCGCGTTATGGCGTATCAGGACGAACTCACCGGCGTGAAGAACCTCAATTCCTACGATAAGAAGCTCGAGGAGCTCGATCTCCAAATCAAATCCGGCGAAGCGGTATTCGCCGTTGTCATGGTTGACATGAATGACCTTAAGGTCGTCAATGACATGTTTGGCCATGGTAAAGGCGACATCGCCCTTAAGGTTACGAGCCACAAGATCTGCGAAACATTCAAACATAGTCCTGTCTTCCGTATCGGCGGCGACGAATTCGTCGTCATCTTGCAGGGCAGGGATTACGAAGACCGCGATAAGCTCGTCTCCGAACTTAGGAAAGGCGAAGTCCGTCGTAACCTCGAGGCCAAAGAACCGTGGCAACAGTTCTGCGTCTCCGTTGGCTGTGCGGAATATAAACCGGGAACTCACCGCTCAACGAAGAACGTCTTCGATGAGGCGGACAACCTGATGTACGAGCATAAGAAGATGCTCGGCGGCAGGGTAGAAGATTATAAGAGGAGGTTGGCATAAGCCACCTCCTTTTTCTTAAATCTATTAGTTGTCGGAAGATTACGGCATATTAGTCAAAGAATGCTTTTCCTTATAAAGAGATAATTCAGTCGAGGTATCAATATGAATAACATCCCTACTGTTAAAGTCGGCATTGTCGCCGTATCCCGCGATTGCTTCCCAATCGAATTATCCATCAAAAGAAGAAAGGCCTTAGTCGAAGCCTATAAGGCCAAATACGGAGAGGCTGACATCTATGAGTGCCCGATCTGCATCTTCGAAAGCGAGATCGATATGGTCAACTCTTTAGAGGACATCAAAGCCCACGGCTGCAACGCCTTATGCGTTTATTTAGGCAACTTTGGGCCAGAGATTTCCGAGACCCTTTTGGCTAAACACTTCGAAGGCCCGAAGATGTTCTGCGCCGCCGAAGAAGAGAATATCGGCGTTCTCTCCAGCGATAGAGGAGATGCCTACTGCGGCATGCTTAACGCCTCCTATAACCTCAAACTCAGGAACGTTAAGGCCTATATCCCTGAATCCCCGGTCGGTGATGCGGAAGAATGCGCGGATATGATCCATGACTTCCTTCCAATCGCCCGCACGATCATCGGCTTAAATGATTTAAAGATTATTTCCTTTGGCCCACGTCCGCAGAACTTCTTAGCCTGCAACGCCCCAATCAAACAACTCTATAACCTCGGCGTTGAGATTGAGGAGAACAGCGAGCTCGACCTTTACGAATCCTTCAAGAAACATGAAGGCGATGAAAGAATCCCTTCTGTTGTTGAAGATATGGCCAAGGAACTTGGCGAGGGCAATAAGATTGCCTCCATTCTTCCAAAGTTAGCCCAGTACGAACTCACCTTATTGGATTGGGTCGAGAAACATAGGGGCTACCGTAAGTACGTCGCGATCGCCGGCAAATGCTGGCCAGCTTTCCAGACGATGTTTGGCTTTGTCCCTTGCTACGTTAACTCCCGTTTAACCGGAAAAGGCATCCCCGTGTCCTGCGAAGTTGATATCTATGGCGCCTTATCCGAATACATCGGCACCTGCATTTCCCAGGATGTCGTTACCCTTCTCGACATCAACAACACCTTGCCGAAAGAACTCTACAAGAAAGACATCGAAGGTAAGTTCGACTACAAGTTCCGCGATACCTTCATGGGCTTCCATTGCGGCAACACCTGCGCGAAGCTTCTCTGCCACCCAGAGATGAAATACCAGAAGATCATGGCGAGGTCTCTCCCAAGAGAAGTCACCAATGGCACCTTGGAAGGCGACATCAAACCAGGCGAGATTACCTTCTACCGTCTCCAGTCCACCGCGGATAACCATTTATATGCCTATGTCGCAGAAGGGGAGATCTTACCGGTCGCCACCCATTCCTTCGGTTCCATCGCCGTCTTCGCCATCAAGGATATGGAGAGGTTCTACCGTCATGTCCTTATTGAGAATGGCTTCCCGCATCACGGCGCGGTTGCCTTCGGTAAGCAGGGCAAAGCCTTGTTCGAGGTCTTCAAGTATCTTGGCGCGGAGAAAGTCGGTTATAACCAGCCAGCATCTCTCCCGTATCCAAGCGAGAACCCGTTTAAGAAATAATCCTTTCCATATCTTTCTTTCCTGGGAAGCGGGCTGAAGTCATTCGGCCCGTTTTCTCTTATTGACACCTTTTAAAGGTGTCTTAATATGTTTTGGTCAATCGAGGGGATTATGTATGAAAAAAGGCTTGGTTCTTGAAGGCGGCGCGATGCGCGGCATGTTTACCTGCGGCGTGCTTGATGTGTTCTTGGAGAATGGCATCACCTTCGATGGAGCCTCGGGCATTTCTGCCGGCGCGGTATTCGGTTCCAACTTTAAATCAAAACAGATCGGTAGAGGCATCCGTTACAACAAAAAATACGCAAAAGATCCGCGTTATTGCAGCATGAAATCCTTGCGCAAGACCGGTGACTTATATAACGTCGACTTCTGCTATAACGAATTGCCTAACAAACTCGATCCATTTGACCGCGAGGCCTTCAAAGAGAACCCTTTGGAATTTTTTGTTGGCGCGACAGATGTCGATACTGGCGAGCCTCGTTACCATAAGTGCTTTGACGGTGGGGATACTGACTTGCTTTGGCTCAGGGCCTCGGCCTCTATGCCTTTAGTCTCCCGTCCAGTCGAAGTTGATGGTTACCGCCTCTTAGACGGCGGGGTAGTCGATGCGATTCCATATCATTTCCTGGTTGAGCAAGGCTATGACCGCAATGTTGTGGTCCTCACCCAGCCTAAAGGCTACCGCAAGAAAAAGACTTCGTTCTTCTTGCTCTTTGCTTTGAGGAAGACCCCGAAGATCAAAGAGAAGATGGCCAAGAGGAGTCAAATGTATAACGAAGAAGTCGCCGAAATTGAAAAACTTGAAGAAGAAGGCAAAATCTTCGTCGTTAGACCTCCCGAATCACTAGGAATTTCTAGGACCGAAAGCAATCCAGACGAACTCGAAAGGGTTTATCAAATCGGCAGGGCGGAAGCCTTGAAACACCTTGAAGACATTAAAAAATTCCTTAACAAATAGGATAACCGGCTATGCCGGTTTTCTTTTACGCACAATGCGCGATGCTAGGTATCGTTATTTGAATCGGTTATAATAACGTCGTATTAGAAATAACGCTCGTGAGAGCCAGAGAAATAACGATGAAGGAATTTTTCAAGAGTTTTTGGGACAAGTTCCGCGAGATTTTCGGTCTCAAAAGGAACGACAAGTACGTCAGAAATTATCTTAACGAAGCCAACATGCGCTCCGGCATCTTCATGGCGGCTATTATCTTCGCCTTGGAGATGTGGCTCCTTATCAGGCAGACCAACAAATACATCTTGCCTAGCCTCTCAGGTGTCAAAGATTTCCCCGGTTTCTTTGAACTGGTCTTCAAAAATACTTCTAACTTCTGGATCATGCTTTCCTTCGGCGCGGCCATGATGATTTACTGCGCCCAGTACTTAGGCAACAAGAGCTCTAAGGGCAAGATGATCACCACGATTGTCTTCGCCTCTTTATCCCTCGCCTTCGTCGCGATGCTCCCATTCGAGTTTATTTTTAACTCCATCGCCTTCGGCAAGAGCGCCAGGGGCGACATCGCAGGCGCCTTTAAGCTGACCTTCTATATCGCCGTCTTCCTCTTTGCCGTCGCAGTCATATTCGCCTCCATTTATCACTACAAAGGCGGCCGTGCTGCCTCCTTAAGCTCAGTTATTGTTATCTCTTTGTTCTCTCTCGTCTGCTTGATGTTCGGCGTTATGGTCTCCTATAGCGACTTCACCAGCACCGCCAAATTCGCCGACGGAATTACCCTGCAGCATAAACAGATCATCTGCTTCCTCACGATGATCATCTATGTCGGCTGCCTTTTGATTTGGAACCCAATCATTTCCATCGGTCTTCTGGGCTCTGTCTTCCTTGCCTTCTACCTCGTCTTAAACCACGCGGTCGATTATGGCTCTAGACAGTTACCAGAAGGTGACGCGGTCAACTACGCGACATTCATGGTTTCCCTTGTGGCAATTGCTATATCCATATATAACCAGCGTGTTTCCGAGGCCACGAAAGATAAGGAATTGGTTAAGCTCGCTACCAAAGATGAGTTGACCGACTTATATGCTTTCGAATACTTCCTTACCCTTGCGGAGAAAGAAAGATATAGCCATCCAGATACGGAATGGATCTTCGTCTTCGCGAACGTCCGTGGTTTCAAGGTCTATAACGACCAGAAGGGCTTCGAGCAGGGTAACAAGTTCCTTAAAGATATCGGCCAAATGATTAAGAAGGCCTTTAATGGCGCGATGGTCTCCCGCCCGAGCGATGACCACTTTGTCGTCTTTACCAAGAACGAGAATATCCGCGAGCAGGTCGCCGCGGCTAATGCCGCTATTCAGGCATATGACGAAGAAGTCAAGCCAACCATCGCCTGCGGTGGCTATGTCTTAGAGAATGGCGTCGATATGCATGCGGCGGTGGATAAAGCCCGTTATGTCGCCTCCCTTATTACCAAGGGCAGCAGACTCGAGGACTATTTGCTCTACACCGAGGAACTCCATGACGAATACATCATGGCCCAGTACATCGTCCGTCATGTTGATGAGGCGATTGAGAAAGATTACTTGCAGCCATACTTCCAGCCGGTCGTTTGGTCTGATTCCAGATGCCTTTGTGGCGTTGAAGCCCTCGCGCGTTGGAACGATCCGCAGTTCGGCTTCCTATCTCCAGGCAAGTTTGTACCTGTTTTAGAGGCCGCCCACTTAATCCATAAGCTTGATACCGCGATGCTTAGAAGCGTCTGTAAGATGCTCCGTCACTGCATCGACAATAAGCTTCCTGTCTTACCGACCTCTATCAACTTCTCCCGTGCCGACTTCGGTCACATTGATGTTGTTAAGGCCATTGACGACATCGTCAACGAATACAAACTCCCGCATGATTTAATCCACGTTGAGATTACCGAGTCCGCCTTAACAGATGATGAAGGCGTGCTCCACGATGCGATCGATAGGCTCCATAAGCTTGGCTACGCCCTTTGGTTAGATGACTTTGGCTCTGGCTATAGCTCCTTCAACGTCTTGAAGGACTACGACTTCGACGTCCTTAAGCTCGACATGAAGTTCTTAAGCGGCTTCGACAGCAACCAGAAATCGAGGACCCTAATCTCCTCAGTCATCAAGGTCGCGAATGAATTAAACATGATGACTCTCTCCGAAGGCGTCGAGACTCAGGAAGAGGCTGAATTCCTCGAATCCGTTTCCTGCGGCAGGCTTCAGGGTTACCTCTATGGCAAGCCGTTATCCTTCGATGAATTAATGAACAGAATCAAGGCTGGAGACTACAAACTGGCCGAGGAAACATTCACCACAGAGAAGGTAACTGATGGTGAAAAATAAGTAATCGTTTAAGTTGAGATTTTTGAAAGATTGACTATCAAAATAGCAATAAAATGGAGGCAAATAAGCAGAAAAGTAAACATTTTGTTAACAAATTCCATTTCCTGCTTATATTTAAAACCCGATGGACATCCGCTCATTAAAAACATTTGAAGAGATTGTCTCCGAAGATTTCTCCGGAGTATATATCGTAGACGATGAACGTCGCATTTTGTTTTGGAACAAAGCAGCGGAGGAAATCACTGGTTACACCGCAGAAGAAATGGTAGGCAAAACCTGCCCAGAGACCGGGCTTAATCACACCGATGATAAAGGCACCCCTCTTTGCCATGGCTTCTGCCCGTTATTAAAGACCCTCCGCGATGGCAAAACCCGCGGCGATGTCGTCTTGGCCCAGACCAAGAACGGCGGCAGGGTTGCCGTGCGCGTCCGTTTCGTCCCGATCAAGCGCGATGATAAGACCGTCGCGGTGGCCGAGATCTTCGAAAGAGAAGGTCCTTCTGACCCATTAGCAGAGAAGACCTTGTCTAGGCTTGCCTTTAATTCCAGCCACGACTATTTAACCGGCTTACCAGCCCGTTCCTATATCGACACTTTCATCCAGAGCAAACTGGATTTGCCATCTGCCGAGAAGCAATCATTCGCCGTCCTCTTCTTAGACTTCGACGACTTCAAGGTCATCAATGACCGTTATGGTCATGTGGCCGGTGACGCCGTCTTGAAGACGATGGCCAGGGTCATTTCCAGCGTCGTTAAGAAGGAAGACCTCATGGGTAGGTATGGCGGTGAGGAATTCGTCGGCGTTTACATGGTCGACTCCGTTAAGGATGCGAAAGCCGTTGCCGAAAGGGTTCGCGCGGCGATTGAGGCGGCCGAAATCGCCTTCGAAGGAATTACCCTCCGTATCACTGCCTCCATCGGCGTGACGATGGCTAAGGAAGGCGATAGCGTTGAAGCGGTGGTCAGGCGTGCTGACCGCATGATGTATCAATCCAAACGACTCGGAAAGAACAACGTCTGCTCCGACGATTGGTAAAGAAAATTAACGTGCTGGAAACGGCGCGTTTTCTTTTTTCTATGGCTTTAGCCACAGAAAAGCCTATAATTGCCACTCGTTATGGCACTTACTCTGGTCATCGCGAGTCTCTCCATCCTTGGAATGGTTGCGCTTCTAATCTGGAAGCCAAGCATCAAGGTTGGTCCAATCAAGCTGTCTACCTTCTACTGGCCGCCGCTGGTAGGGGCGCTTTTATTGCTTATCTTCCAAAACGGACTCTCTGATGCTTTCGTTGCCAATTTAATCAGCGATGCCCCAACTAACCCAGTTAAGCTTTTGACTCTCTTCTTCTCGATGAGTTTTCTTTCCCTTGCCTTAGACGAGGCTGGTTTGTTCTCTTACCTCGCTTCCAAGGCCATCGCTTATGGCAAAGATCAGATGAGCCTCTTCGTGCTTATCTATTTCGTCACCGGACTCCTTACCGTCTTTACCTCCAACGACATTGTCGTCTTAACCTTCACCCCATTCATCCTCAGCTTCTGCAAGAGGGCTAAGATTTCTCCTCTCCCGTTCTTGATGGAGGAGTTCGTTGCCGCGAATACCTTCTCGATGGCCTTGCTCATCGGCAACCCAACTAACATCTACCTCTCTGAAAGCGCGGGCTTTGGTTTCTTCAAATACCTTGAGGTCCTATTATTGCCAACCACCTTAGCGGCAGGCGTTTCCTTCTTGATGCTCTTCCTTTTGTTCCGTAAGAGCTTAAGCGCACCATTAGAGGCCCATGCGGAAGTGGAACCACTTAAGGATAAGGTTGCCACGATCGTCGGCGTTGTTAATCTTGGCATCTGTATCTTGCTTCTTTCGATTAGCTCTTTCATCCAGGTTGAGATGTATTTAATCTGCTTCCTTTTCTGCGCTGCAGAGTTCCTCTTCCTCCTCTTCTATTGCGTCAGCAAAGATATCAAGGAAGAAGACCATCCTTATTCCTTACTTATTAATTCCGTTAAGCGTGTGCCTTACGCGTTGATTCCGTTCCTTCTTTCCATGTTTACCATCGTGGATGCCTTATCGCTTAGCGGCGTGAATGCGGCAGTGGCGGGAGCCTTAGCTAATTTACCTCCGATCTATGGTGTTGGCGTGGCCAGTTTCTTATCCTGCAGCCTCATGAATAACATTCCTATGTCCGTACTGTTCGCTGACCTAATTCCTGCCGTTGGCGGAAACTATGTCGCCAATTACTATGCGGCGGTCATCGGTTCTAACCTCGGTGCTCTATTAACTCCGCTCGGCGCGCTTGCCGGAATCATGTGGATGAATATGTTGGATGGCAAAGGCTGCCACATCTCCTTCGCTAGGTTTACCAAATGCGGTTTGGCTATTTCCTTGATCAGCCTTCTCTTCGCTTTGAGTGGCTTGCAGCTTTCTTTGCTTATATTCCAGTGATGAATTAAGACCCGAATCGTGGCTCCAAATACTGGCGAACCGTGATTTTTAAATGGTGCATAACGCCCTAAGTGCAAAAAAGTGAATTAAACTCGCACCCTTAAGAAATGATACATATCAGCCTAAAATGCCCAAATCACTGGCTTTTTTGTGCTTAGGCTCTTCTTTTTGGTCAAAAACGGCACAAAGTGGGGTACTTTTTTGTTCAATTTTTTGGAGATGCGCTAAAATATTTTCACAAGAAAGGAGTTTGTCCATGGGAAAAACTCGAAAGAAAGCTAATAAAGGCTTAGCCATCGCTTTTGTTGGCATTGTTATTTTCATCTTGGCTGCTCTCGCCGTTGTATTAGGCGAGTTGCTCAACCTCATCCCGAGCGGCTCCGGTTATGGTGTCAAGGATACCATGAATCGAATGCTCGCTATGTTCGGAGAGTCCGGATCTAAGACTCTCTTCATCATTACCGGCGTGGTGGTAATCGATGCAGTGTTACTCCTTTTCAACATCGTGT
>Ga0256404_1012530_pt1 | contig 11013 bp, 6 predicted proteins | sample RumenRJG_01DNA_FD_185990 | JGI IMG/M metagenome (GOLD analysis project Ga0256404, IMG submission 185990) | Bovine rumen microbial communities from Lethbridge, Alberta, Canada - RJG_01 | ecosystem: Host-associated > Mammals > Digestive system > Stomach > Rumen | place: Canada: Alberta | collected...
ATACGGTTGGTAGCCTATTACATTGTATATCAAGGAGGCGTTTTTGTCTATTGTGCGGGACAGATTATGCTCTTACTAAAGTTTATACATTCCACCTGCATAGCAGGTGGTTTTTTTATCAGGATAACAAAAGCGACCAAGATCTCTCTTAGTCGCTTTGCATAATTTTTCTTTAAAAAGTTTGTCTAACTTTTTGGGGTCAGTTCATTTGTTTTCTTCGGGTACTTATTTATTTTTTACCGAATCTTTCCCGTCAAACCTTACAGTTTCACCCTGCCGTATCTGTGCAAACAAATGATAAAACAAATAATTAACGTATTTTTCTGTAATTGTTGCACGTTTCAATGCAACATATCCCACCTTTTCGCCTATTAGTGAAAGGATCCTTTCCTGCCTGCCGCAAGGCTTGACCGGTGCGGCAAGTAAGGTTTTAATTCTAAGGGCATCTCCTTAGACATAAAAAATAACACCTCCCTGAAATGGAAGGTGTCACCGCATACTGCGGTCTTTTCTGCGGGCAGATCGTGAAGGGTCTGTCCGCCCGGAGAGGATGATCTGTGCCTTGAGGGAAAGCTACTGCGCCGCTGCCATAAGGTCTATGACCTCCAGCATAAGCTGAGCAGGAAGCTGCTTTTTGTCAAGGGCAACAGCAAAATGCCTTTTCCCTGTGTCCACGAACCTTATGCGGTTTTTGTACATTTTTGAAAGTGCCTGAATGTGGCAGACCTGCGGCTGGTCAATGAAAAACAGCATCTTTGACCCACGCTGGGTTATCTCTTTTATGTGCATCCTTGCCGCCCTGTTTCGGGTAAGTGCAACGTTTACAAGCCCCATCACAGCCTTTGGCGGCTCGCCGTAGCGGTCGATAAGTTCGTCCACAACGTCCTGTGAGTCCTCTGTGCTGGTGATAGAGGCGATCTTGCGGTAAGCGTCTATCCTCTGTGAAGGGTTTTCGATGTAGCTGTCCGGGATAAAAGCGTCTATGGAAATATCCACCGGACAATCCTCCGGTGACGCCGGGGGAGCCTCTCCCTTTTGCTCTGCAATAGCCTCGTTGAGCAGCCGGATATACATATCGTATCCCACCGCCTCCATGTGACCGTGCTGTTTTCCGCTGAGAATAGAACCTGCGCCCCTTATCTCCAGATCACGCATGGCGATGTGAAAGCCCGAGCCGAACTGGGTAAATTCCCTTATGGCGTCAAGCCGCTTTGAAGCCACCTCCGAAAGCACCTTGCCCCGCCTGAATGTGAAATAGGCAAACGCCCTGCGGTTTGAACGCCCCACACGTCCCCTTAACTGGTAAAGCTGAGAAAGCCCCATTCTGTCAGCGTCCTCGATGATAAGGGTGTTAACGTTGGGAACGTCAACGCCTGTTTCTATAAGCGTCGTGCACACAAGCACATCTATCTCTCTGTCCACAAGCTGGCGCCAGATCTCCGAAAGCTCGTCCTCGTCTATCCGTCCGTGGGCAATAGCTATCCTTGCATCGGGCAAAAGCTCTCTGAGTTTTGCCACAGTCATTTCTATCGAGTTTATCCTGTTGTGTATATAATATACCTGACCGCCTCTGCGAAGCTCCTTGCTTATGGCTTGAGCGACAACTCCCAGATTATACTCCATAACGTAGGTCTGCACAGGGTATCTGTCCATGGGAGCCTCGTTTATAACCGACATATCTCTTATGCCGCTAAGGGCCATGTTAAGGGTCCTTGGTATAGGCGTAGCAGATAAGGTGAGCATATCAACTCCGTGGAAAAGCTCTTTGAACTTCTCCTTTGCAGCCACTCCGAAACGCTGCTCCTCGTCGATTATGGCAAGCCCGAGATCTTTGAACACAACGTCTTTCTGAACAAGTCTGTGTGTGCCTATAATAAGATCCACCGTGCCCATGCCAAGCTCTCTGATCACCGCCTTTTGCTCCTTTGGCTTGCGGAAACGTGAAAGGAGCTCCACCTTGATAGGGAAGTGCTCAAAACGCTTCACCGCCGTCTGATAATGCTGCCAGGCAAGTACCGTTGTGGGAACAAGAACAGCCACCTGTTTGCCGTCAAGCATAGCTTTGAAAGCTGCACGCAACGCTACCTCTGTTTTGCCAAATCCAACGTCGCCGCATAACAGACGATCCATAGGACAGGGCTTTTGCATATCATCTTTTATCTCCTGTGCCGAGCGAAGCTGATCCTCGGTCTCGTCGTAATCGAAGCGCTCTTCAAATTCCGCCTGCCATTCGTTATCCGGGGAAAAGGCATAGCCCTTTGCGGTTTGCCGCTGGGCGTAAAGCTTTGTAAGCTGCTGAGCCATATCCTTGACCGCAGCTTTCGCCTTGCTTCTGGTCTTAGCCCATTCGGTGGAATTGAGCTTGTTGAGCTTTATGTTTTCCTCGTCCCTTGGACCGATATATCTTGACACAAGGTCAAGCTGGGTCACGGGCACATAAAGCACATCTGTGCCGGCGTATTTTATGGTTATATAGTCCTTTGTAACGCCGTTTGTTTCAATGTTTTTTATCCCGTCAAATCTTCCTATTCCGTACATGGAATGTACAACGATATCTCCGGCTTTAATGTCCGAAAGACTTTTGATCTCCTCGCCGGCTTTCTTTGATCTGCGCCTGCGCTTAGCGACCATCGTCTTCATCTGTGTTATAGCTGCACAGCCTGCCTGGGGGTATTCAAATCCGCCTGAAAGGCTCCCTGTACGAACATAGACCTTGCCGGGCAGTATCTTGCTTTCGTCGGTAAGCTTTTGTGCGCTTATACCTGCCTGGATAAGGTCGTTGACGATTATGGGCACCGTCTTTTCCGAGCCTGCGAGCACAACGGTGCAAAAGCCGTTTTGACAAAGAGATGTAAGTTCTTGTTCCAGGTGAAGGATATTTCCTCCCCAGGGGGAATTCTGGCGGCAGTCGGCATTTATCAGCTTTTTATACTTTATTCCGTTGTTTGAGCGCATAAAGGTATCAAGAAAAACGCATTTTGCCGAAAGGATACTGCTTTGGGCAGAGGGAAGGTCCGTAACAAAGCCCTCAAGCTTTTTAAAGAGTATCCCGTCCTCGTAAAGAAGCTTTATGTCCTCGTTAAGGCGGGAAAGAGATGCCTTTCCCTTTTCAAGACAGTTTGCATATTCGCAAACGATCACCGCACCGCTTTCAAAGTAATCAAAAACGGTAGCGGTCTTTTCATACGCCAGACAGTAATACTTATCAAGGTTAGTAAGGGTTATCCCCGCCTCAACGGTCTGGATATCACGGCTTATATTTTTTCTTATAGCCTCGATCTTTTTGCCTCTTGCGCTTTTTGAAAGCTCTTCAAGCTTTTGCAAAAGGCAGGCACTGTTTTCAAAGATTATTTCAAGGGCGGGAAAAACGCTGACAGAGTCGATGGGGTCGGTGCGGCGCTGGGTATCGGTATCAAAATATGAAAGGGTATCTATCTCGTCTCCCCACAGCTCCAGCCGCACAGGATGGGACTCCTGGACCGGAAAGATATCCACGATGGAACCACGCACAGAAAACTGGGCGTGACCCTCGATCTGGTCGGTACGGGTATAGCCCCCTGCCAAAAGCTTTTTTACCAGCTCTTCAAGCTGAACCTCTGAATTTATTTTCAGCTCAAAAGAATTATCCCTCAGCACCTTTGGTGGGATAGTTCCCTGAAGGCAAGCCTCCATGCTTGCACAAAGGACCTTGCATTTGCCTTGTAAAAGCAAAGACAGGGCTTCAAGCCGCTTATGTTCATATTCTCTTGAAATGCCCTCCATATAGGCAAAGTTCAGATCCTTTGCGGGAAAAACACAGGCGATGGTCTGCTGTGCCATTGAGTTTATGTCCTCCGTCATACGGGTGCAGGCAGCTTCGTCCTCGCATATTACAAGGCAGGGAGAAAGGGTGCTTACCCCAAGGGAGAGCTGGGCTTTGTGGATATGTGAAACGCCTGTGACACAGCAGGGGGTATAGCCCCCAAGGAGGCATTTTTTTATGTCCTTATAAGTGTCCAGACGGGAACAGATGTCGTAAAAAATGTTCATAAGAGCGTTCTATCCTTTTTGTTTAAGCTTTAAAAAAGCAAAGTGAAGATTTCCCGCCAAGCAGGTATTTTTGGCGGCTCAGTTATAGTCGTTCATTGCCTGGTTTATGTTTCCACGGAGTATGAGCTCCACCGCCCTTGCGGTGTGGTCAAAGACCTCACCCAGCAGTTTAAGCTCATTGTCGCTGTAAGAGGAAAGGACCCAGTCTGCAAGGTCATAATCCGGGTGGGGCTTGCCGCCGACGCCTATTTTTATCCTTGGAAAGTCCTGAGAGCCACAGTTGTGGATAATACTTTTTATGCCGTTGTGACCACCGGAGGAGCCTTTTCTCCTAAGGCGCATTTTGCCCACGTCAAGGGAGATATCGTCAAAGATAACGATAATATTCTCAGGGGGGATATTATAAAAATCCATAGCGTCGGAGATCGCCTCACCGCTTTTATTCATATAGGTCAGAGGTTTCATCACAAGGCAGCGTTTATCTGATATGACCGTATCGGCGATAAGGGCGTTGAATTTATGGGTGTTGACGCTGAAACCAAAGCGCTGTGAAAGGGCATCTACCGCCATAAAACCGGTATTGTGGCGTGTTTTTTCGTACTCCACACCGGGATTTCCCAGCCCTGCGATAATAAACTCGGGTCTGCCCTGGGGTCTTTTAGGGGAAAGGGCTTTTAGCTTTTCAAAAATATCCATAGTTTTTTCTCCTTTTTGGAAATAACGCCAATAACCCCGTTTTTATGCCAAAACGGGGTGGGTATTTATTGATAACAATATAGCACAAAAGCAAGGCTTTGTCAACAAAAAGCAGCCCATTGGGACTGCTTTGAGAGAACATATTTATTCGTGCATAGTGCCGAAATTGATATCCTTAGCGGTATCGACATCTTTTGGTGGGGTGGGCCACTGCCCGATAACAGCGCCTTCCTCTTTTGCTGACCACTGAGCAAAGTTTTCAGCATCTCTGGTGTTCGGATCAAAGTAGATACAGACGTAGCCCATTTCGTCGCCGTAGTCACGGAGAGCATCATATACAGCTTTTTCGAGCGGGTCGCTTGAATCCTTGAAGCTCTCAACAGGCACAGCGCCGTCAGTCTTTATTGCTTTGACTCTATTACCGTCAGCGATAAGATCGGAAGCCTTGTTGTATACTGAGGTGAAAACGAGCTTGGCATTTGAATTTGCGGTTTTAAGATCAGCCTTTGTCATGCCGGATTTAACGGCGGCGTCGTCCACCTTTGTAAAGGAAACGCTGTTGGTTTGCGATCCTGAGGTAGTGCTAATCTTCATCTTATCCTTTGTAAGCTCCTCGATCGTATAATTGATGCTTATGCTGTCTCTGGTGATAATAAGATTGTCGCCGTCGATCTTATAGTCCGCTTTTGTCTGATCGTTGCCCGCTTCAAACTCCATTGTACCGTCCTTGTTGAAGCGTGTATACGAGCCGCTGTTTTTGTCATCTTCCCATGTTCCTACGATAAGGTCCTTTTTTGACTTGAACACAAAAAGGAACAGCACGAGCAGCGTGATCGCAATGACTGCTGCGACAGCGCATATAATAATGATGAGCTTCTTTTTGCTCTTGCCCTGCGCCTGCTGGAACTGCGGTGCATCCTGCATCTGAGGCGCTGCCCGGAACTGCGGTTGCTGCTCGGGTATGATCGGTACATCATTGGTCATCGGTGTGCCGCATTTATTGCAGAAAACTGCGCTGTCGTCCTGCGGAGAGCCGCATTTTGTACAATTTTTCATTATCTTCATCCCTTCGTGTGGGCTGTCTGTTCACAGCCAGTCCAGCCGTTTTATATGTCAAATCATAGCATATGTGTCGAATTTTGTCAACAACAGAAAACTGCAAAAACGATTTTTATAATGCTGAACAAAACCGGGGCTTTCTTTTTACCAAAAAGCAGCCCTGCTGATGGGCTGCTTTTGAAAAGTTATTTCCTGGACTCGAAGGGTCCTACCCAGGTGTGGGGAGGTATGTCGGTTTTGCAGATATATGAGGACAGGATAACGCTGCCGTCGCCGATAGCTGCGCTTTCTATAACGCTTCCCTGACCGATGCGGCAGTCCTTTCCGATGACTGTATCGCCTGAAATGGTCACGTTGTGGCAGATGGTGGTGCCTATGCCGATGGTGACTTTTCTGCCGATGCTCACCCCGTCGGTACAGGTGAACTCGATGCCCTGGTCAAGCCACTTGCCGATAATGGCTTTTCTTGCAATATCGTTAAGCTCCAGCAGACCTTTGCGGTCGTTGGCTCCCAGTGAAACGCTGGGGTTGAGTGAGGTATAGGCATCTGCACGTTTGCCCTTTGCGATAATAAGCTCCACGCAGTCGGTAAGGTAGTATTCCCCCTGGGCGTTGTTAGGCTTGATTTCACCCAGGACTTCAAGGAGCGAGGCGGTATCGAACCAATAGCAGCCGGAGTTTATCTCGTTTATTTCAAGCTGCTCCGGGGTACAGTCCTTATGTTCAACTATCCCGGAGATACCGCTGCCGGTGCGGATGACCCTTCCGTAACCTGTTGGGTCGTCTATTTTTGAGGTAACTACCGTAACGCCGCAGGAGTTTGCCTTATGCAGCTCCAAGGCGGCGGTTATGGTCTTTTTGTCGATAAAGGGCGCATCGCCGCAGAGGATAAGGGTATTTCCCCCGTTTCTCTCTTTAAGATAACCGGCTGCCTGCATCACGGCATGGCCTGTGCCCAGGCGTTCTTTCTGCTCTACGGTGGTGATGCGGGCTTTGCCGTGACGGGCACAAAGATATTCGTCTATGTACTGTCCCTGATAGCCCTTGACGACGCATATGTCGTTTATCCCCGAATCTTCGCAGGCGCTTATTACCCATTCAAGCATAGGCTCCCCAAGGACGCTGCACAGGACTTTGGGTTTTTCGCTTTTCATTCGCTTGCCTTGTCCGCCGGCAAGTATTATAACATTATCTGCCATTTTATGACCTCCTGATGGTTAGTTTGAATAATTATTTTTCCTTATGCCATATATTATAGCCCTAATCTCCGGTCAAGTCAATAAGCAGGGGCGCAGGAAGATCCTTTGCCCGAAGGGGATATGTGGAAAATATACATAAATAGCACGGAAACATTGTGCAAAAATTATAGTTTAAAATTCTGTGAAAAGTATGGTAATTTGGTTCAATATCTGTTATAATATAAGGGCAACCGTAGTATTAGCGTCCGAAAGGCTCGCTTTTGGCGGAGCTATTGCCGCCTTTACGGGAATTCAAAATAAACGGAGGTATAATCAATGGCTAAAAAGTATTGTTACCTTTTCTCAGAAGGTAATGCCAGCATGAGAGAACTTCTCGGCGGTAAGGGTGCAAACCTTGCTGAAATGACAAACATCGGTCTTCCTGTTCCTCAAGGATTCACCATCACAACCGAGGCTTGTACTCAGTATTATGAGGACGGCGGTATCAGTGAGGAGATCCAGGCTGAGATCAGAGAGTACATCGTTAAAATGGAGGAGATCACCGGCAAGAAATTCGGTGACAAGGAAAATCCTCTTTTGGTTTCTGTTCGTTCCGGAGCAAGAGCTTCTATGCCGGGTATGATGGACACTATCCTCAACCTTGGCCTGAACGAGGACGTTGTTGAGACTATCGCTGCAAAGTCCGGCAATCCAAGATGGGCTTGGGACTGCTACAGAAGATTTATCCAGATGTATTCCGACGTTGTTATGGAAGTGGGCAAGAAGTACTTTGAGCAGCTCATCGACAAGATGAAGGATGCAAGAGGAGTTAAGCAGGACGTTGAGCTTACAGCTGACGACCTCAAGGAGCTTGCTGGTCAGTTCAAGGCTGAATACAAGGCTAAGATCGGTACAGACTTCCCAAGCGATCCTAAGGAACAGCTCATGGGCGCTATCAAGGCTGTATTCAGAAGCTGGGATAACCCAAGAGCAAACGTATACAGAAGAGACAACGATATCCCATTCAGCTGGGGTACTGCTGTTAACGTACAGTCTATGGCATTCGGTAACATGGGCGACAACTGCGGAACAGGTGTTGCATTTACCCGTGACCCTGCAACAGGTGAGAACAAGCTTATGGGTGAGTTCCTTACCAACGCACAGGGCGAGGACGTTGTTGCAGGTGTTCGTACACCAATGCCTATCGAGGAGATGGCTCAGAAGTTCCCACAGGCTTACGAGGACTTCGTAAAGGTTTGCGAGACCCTTGAAAACAGATATCATGATATGCAGGATATGGAGTTCACCGTTGAGGACGGCAAGCTGTATATGCTGCAGTGCAGAAACGGTAAGAGAACTGCACAGGCTGCTCTGAAGATCGCTTGTGACCTGGTTGCTGAGGGACACAAGACCGAGGCTGAGGCTGTTGCAATGATCGATCCGAGAAACCTTGACACTCTGCTTCACCCACAGTTCGACGCTAAGGCTCTCAAGGCTGCTACTCCTATGGGCAAGGGTCTGGGCGCTTCTCCGGGAGCTGCTTGCGGTAAGATCGTATTTACTGCTGACGACGCTGTTGCATGGGCTGAAAAGGGTGAGAAGGTCATCCTTGTAAGACTTGAGACTTCACCTGAGGATATCACAGGTATGAAGGCTGCTCAGGGTATTCTGACAGTTCGTGGCGGTATGACATCTCACGCTGCCGTTGTTGCAAGAGGAATGGGCGAGTGCTGCGTTTCCGGCTGCGGCGACATCAAGATGGACGAGGAGAACAAGAAGTTCGAGCTTGGCGGAAAGACTTTCGTTGAGGGTGACTACATTTCTATCGACGGTACAACAGGTAACATCTACGACGGAGTTATCCCGACAGTTGACGCTACTATCGCAGGTGAGTTCGGCAAGATCATGGCTTGGGCTGACAAGTACAGAAAGCTCAAGGTAAGAACAAACGCTGATACTCCTGCTGATGCTAAGAAGGCAAGAGAGCTGGGCGCTGAGGGTATCGGTCTTTGCCGTACAGAGCATATGTTCTTCGAGGCTGACAGAATCGCAGCATTCAGAGAGATGATCTGCGCTGACACAGTTGAGGAGAGAGAGGCTGCACTTGCTAAGATCGAGCCAATGCAGCAGGCTGACTTTGAGGCACTTTACGAGGCTCTTGAAGGAAATCCTGTTACTATCAGATTCCTGGATCCTCCGCTTCACGAGTTTGTTCCTACCGAAGAGGCTGACATCAAGGCTCTTGCAGATGCACAGGGCAAGTCCGTTGAGGACATCAAGGCTATCATCGCTTCACTGCACGAGTTCAACCCAATGATGGGTCACCGTGGATGCCGTCTTGCTGTAACATATCCTGAGATCGCTGCTATGCAGACAAAGGCTGTTATCAAGGCTGCTATCAATGTTAAGAAGGCTCACGCTGACTGGAATGTTGTTCCTGAGATCATGATCCCACTGGTTGGCGACGTTAAGGAGCTTAAGTTCGTTAAGAAGGTTGTTGTTGAGACTGCTGATGCTATTATCGCAGAGGCTGGTTCTGACCTCAAGTACGAGGTTGGTACAATGATCGAGATCCCAAGAGCTGCTCTTACAGCTGACCAGATCGCTGCAAATGCTGACTTCTTCTGCTTCGGTACAAACGACCTGACACAGATGACATTCGGCTTCTCAAGAGACGACGCAGGCAAGTTCCTCGGCGCTTACTACGATAAGAAGATCTTTGAGAGCGATCCGTTCGCTAAGCTGGATCAGGACGGCGTAGGCAAGCTTATGAAGATGGCTCTTGATCTTGGTAAGCCTGTTAATCCGAAGCTCCACTGCGGAATCTGCGGCGAGCACGGCGGAGATCCTTCTTCTGTTGAGTTCTGCCACAAGATCGGTCTGGATTATGTTTCATGCTCACCGTTCCGTGTGCCGATCGCAAGACTGGCTGCTGCTCAGGCTGCAATTGCAGAGGGGAAGTAATTCACGACTATCTGAAAATTGGCGATTTTACGCTGCTTCAGGGCGATGCGGAGAATTACTTCAAAGCTAAGTCCGAGAAGCGTGAATTCCATAATTGGCGTGACATCCGTGTAAACGTGTATGTCTGAGCCGATAGAATAGTTAATAATAAGGCTCTCACAGTTTCGGCTGTGAGAGCTTTTTTTAGTATTTCAATGATTAAAAACTTACGTATCTTTAATCATTTTTGAATGATTTTATTTAACATTGATATTGACAATTTAACATTGAATATGTTATAATGATAAAAACGATGTTAAATAAGGCGGTGAGCAGATGATAAACTATATTCAGGAAACTTTAGGGTGTAATGTTACCGAACAAGACTATATCGTTCCAAATGAATTTCCTATGTACCTCAAAAATGATTACTCGTATAAAAGGTATACAATTAACGGAGTAAAATGCCTTGCTGTTAAGCCATATGATTTTTCACTTTCAGGCTATAAAAAGCAGAGAACAAAGATCGCTGAATTAACAGGTTTAAATGCTATACTTGATCTTGATAAAATTACTCCCTATCAACGAAAAGCGTTAATAAATGATAGGATCCCTTTTGTAGTTAATGGTACACAGCTATATCTTCCTTTTCTAGCAATTTCGCTCACAGAAAAATACAATAAAACTGAGAAAACTGAAAAATTCAGTCCTGTTACTCAATTAGTATTCCTCTATGCTTACTATAAGAAAGAATTCTTGCCTGTAACAGAACTATCTAAGATACTTGGCTATTCTGTTATGTCGATCAATCGTGCATATAACGAATTGATCAGCTGCAATCTGGTAAAATTTCAGGTAAAAGGCAGAAAAAAGTCTTTCTCGCCAGTTTTGCCCTACGTTGAACTTCTGAAGGCAGCAGAACAATATATGATCGATCCTGTGACAAAAAAATACCACTGCAACAAACTGTATGACTTTACAGATAACCTCAAATCAGGTCTATATGCACTAAGTGAAAAAACTATGCTTGAAATAAGTGAAACTGAGAAGTGTTATGCTGTAACCAAAAAGCAAGCTTCAATTACAAAGCTTCAGAATAAAGAAATAG
>Ga0256404_1012532_pt1 | contig 11012 bp, 10 predicted proteins | sample RumenRJG_01DNA_FD_185990 | JGI IMG/M metagenome (GOLD analysis project Ga0256404, IMG submission 185990) | Bovine rumen microbial communities from Lethbridge, Alberta, Canada - RJG_01 | ecosystem: Host-associated > Mammals > Digestive system > Stomach > Rumen | place: Canada: Alberta | collected...
CTTCTACCGTAATCACACTGCCGACTTCAATTTTTTGTTGCATCAGCCTTTCACTGATAGTTACGGGAATTATGTCAAAACTGTCACTTAATCTTGGCACTTTTAAGTGCACCAAATAAAATTTTTCATCAAAAACTTCGTGGTCAAATTGTGGAAGTGCTGTCACTTCTCCCCTAACATAAACTTTGTTGTTGTTCATTTGTTCATAATTCATAAAATTTTCCCTCTATACTTTTTTAGATTTTCGCTGTTTGCATGCCGTTGTTGTCTATAATATAGTTTTCTTTCAAAATCAAATCACCAATAGGTTTGAATGTATATCCTCTTTTTTGCAGTCTATCCAAAAGAATTGGCAAAGCATCTAAAATATGGTCACTGTTATTATGGCACAAAATAATGCTTCCACTCCTGACACCATTCATCACTCTTGTGGTTATTTCCATTGCAGATAACCCTTTCCAGTCCAAACTGTCAACATCCCACTGAATTGTCACAAGTCCCAAATTTTCTGCCGTAGAAATCAAATTGTCGTTATATGCGCCATATGGTGGCCTAAAAAGTTTTGGCTTTTGACCAGATGCCTGCTCAATCAGGTTTATGCTGGTAGAAAGCTCAAGTTCTTGCTGACTGATAGATAGTTTTGTCATATCTGGGTGTGAGTTGCTGTGTGTGCCAATTTCAAATCCACGCTCTGCAATATGTTTTGTAATTTCTGGATATTTTTCTACCCAAAAACCAACCAAAAAGAAAGTCGCCTTTATTCCAAACTGGTCACATATATCCATAATCTTTTCAGTTTTGTCAGCACCCCAAGCAGCATCAAAACTAATTGAAATATTTTTTTCTGGTGTGTTGACATAGTATATTGGCACTTTTCGGAGTGCATTTCCAAAATAGACACTTGCAACAGAATTTCCACCAATGTTTATGGTAAGCAAAACTGCAACAAGCAAAACGAGCAAAACTATTCTTATAGTTTTCAACTTCACGCAAAAAAATCGCATAAAATCCTCACTTAAATGATATATTATTTGTCACTTTGTTGTTATGGCAAAAAAAATTGAAACATGTCTTTTTGTGTCATCTTTTGTAAAAAAACAATATTTCAACTTTATATAATATATTTGATATATAACATTTTTATACCATCAAAAAACATAGGCAATTTTTGTCACCTATGTTTGTATGTTTTATATCAATTTTTTAAGTTCTTCAACAACTTCCAAATCAGCAGGTAGCCAAGCGACAGTATCCAATTCATTTTTTTCAACCCACTTTGCTGCTTCATGCTCTAACAAATTTGGTGTGCCTTCTACAATTTTTGTCAAATAGCAATGCATTGTGATATGAAATGTTGGATAATCATATTCAACCGTTTTAATATGTTGACCAACTTCTACTTTTATTTCAAGTTCTTCTCTCATTTCTCTTGCAAGTGCTTCTTGTGGTGTTTCACCTGGTTCAAGTTTTCCACCCGGAAACTCCCATCCGTCCTTAAACTCTCCATAACCTCTTTGTGTAGTAAAAACTTTTCCGTTTTCTACAATAACAGCTGCTGCAACTTCAATATGTCTCATAAATTTCTCCTTTGCATTTTGATTACTTATATTTTATCACAAACAAAAATATATGCAAAAAAATTTTATACTTTTATTATCTTTTATTTCGTTTTCAAAAAATAAAAAAGACACGACAAAGTCGTGCCAGTGAGTCACCCATAAGCCGAGTTCTGTATTAGATGATCATCTATCTAGACATATTGTTGCCAATATGTTCAAGCGGTGTATATGGCAAAGCGAACAACTTGTGTGCCATTTTACCTTGCATCAGGTGGGGTTTGCAATGACGCCCCTTGTCACCAAAGGACCGGTAGGCTCTTACCCTGCCATTTCAACCTTACCACAAAAGTGGCGGTATATTTTCTGTTGTACTTTCCTTGAGGTCACCCTCACTTGCCGTTAGCAAGCACCCTGTTCTGTGATGCCCGGACTTTCCTCGTGTATTTCTGCCCGCGATCATCTGGTTGACTCTGTTGCATTATATCACAAAAAAATTTTTTGTCAAGTATAGCAGAAAAAAGCCAAGATTTTGCTTGGCTTCTTTTTATAATGTCTCTTCTTTTTCTGCAAATATATATTTGTCCATATATGCATAATCATATTTTAATGTTTCAACATCATAAATATTTGTTTCTGTGTATTGATCTTGTTGATCTTTGAGAACACAGAGTGCAAGTTTTTCAAATCTTTCATCATCAGCCAATTTGCCAAGACCAATCTTTCTGTCAAATCTGTAAATAAATGCATCAAGTTCTGCATTTGTCAATTTGTCCAAATGTCTGTATTCATACAAAACTGTTCCATACATATTTGCAAGTTGTTCAACACTTAAACGATCATCTTTGCCCTTTTCTTCTTTACTTGCTTCACAAGCAACCAACAAGCAAAACATTGCTCTGCTTCTGTTTTCTGCATTGTTTGGCACAAATTTGCCTGTCTCTGTATCATAAAGTCTAAAATCACTATCGTATCTTTCCTTAACTTTTATCATAAATAATCTCCTTATATTGTTTGAATTATAACATAATTGGAAATAATTTTCAATAGTTTTAAAAAAAAATTAAAAAAATGGCACAAAATTGTTGACAATAGCAAAAACAAGTGATATAGTGTTAGCAGTTGATTGATAAGAGTGCTAGCAATATAGCATAAAAGGAAGCCAATCAACAAAGGAGATATGATTATGAAAGATATGATTGCAAAAGATGATTTTTATGGCCTCGCTGATATGTTTGACGATATGTTCAAACCAGTGTTTTATGAGAGAAAATCAGCAGGTGCAATGAAAACAGATATAAAAGAAAATGAAAAACAAATTGAACTTGACATTGATATGCCAGGTTTTGCAAAAGACCAAATCAATGTGACATTTGAAAAAGGTTATTTGCAAGTATCTGCCCAAAAAGAGCAATACAAGTCAACTGACGACAAAAACAATGGTTATGTGAGAAGAGAAAGAAGTTTTGCTTGCTCACGAACATATTATGTCGGTGACAAAATTAAAGAAGAAGACATAAAAGCAAAATATGAAAATGGCGTTTTGAGTTTGGTAGTGCCAAGAGAATTGCCAAAACCAGAACCAGAACACAAAATAAAAATTGACTAAATACGGCATTTAATCTAACCAAATATATAATTGGTGACACACCAAAAAAAATGGAAAGCTTTCCCTCCCTTTTGCTTTCCTTTTTTTTTATTTATCAATTTTCAAAATATGTATGTTTTGTGACCCATTTTTTCATTTTGATTGCAACCCAAAATGAATAAATACCAAGTGTAATTATTATTAGCAAAATCCACTTTATCCAATTTCCAAAAAGTTGAACTGCTCTACCATCAAATGCAAGCCTTTTGCCTTCTATAACAGTATGTTTAACTTTCCAGTTTTCTACCATACAAACTGCCCATGGTGTGCAAATTCCAAGTGTCAAAACAATAACCAAAAAACCCAATATTCTCCAACCAAGAAGTTGAAATAAGCCACCATCAAAATATGAATTTCTTTCCATAAAAACCTCCATATAAATGTTACAAAAGCGCATATAAGTTTGTCAACAAAATTATACACATACACAAAAAAATCGCAAAAATGCGACTTTTTTATTGATTTATTTCTTTTTTTATTTCTTTTACTGCCTTGTGAAAGATAAAGATTGCGACCAAAACAAATAATCCATCTACAATAAGTGAAATGCCAAGATAAATCATAATTGCTTCTTGTGCAACTGATGTATATCTCAAAACGACCAAAATTGCACCAATCAAAAATTCAACTATTCCGTAAACTAGGTCGTGCCACCAGCCTTGCACTTTGCTCCTTTTTTGTTCAAGTGCATTGCCAACATATTGAATACCCACAAAAGCAAGCACAAAACCAATAAGTGCAATATATATGCTTGGAACAAGCAAAAGAAGTAGTCCCATGCCAACAAACAACATTCCGTTTACAAACTGCACTGCCGTCAAGTGTGATTGAAAAAATGTAAAATAACTGACTATCCAAAAAAGTCCAACTGCAATAAATATCCAACCCAAAACCAAAACGACAACATCAAAAGCAGTGTTTGGTAGTGCCACAAACAAAATGCCAAATGTTATCATCAAAAGTGACATTATGATTGCTCTTGTTTTTTCTAATGCCAAAAAATTTTTCATAATTTCCTCCTATGTTTAATTTTAACTTAATTAAAAAATTTTGTCAAATAAATAAACAAAAAGTCCGGCTTACGCCAAACTTTATGCCATTTTGTTAAGTTTTATGGTTGCCTGTGCATTGCCATATACATCAACTTCAATTTTTGATATCACAACTTGCCAACCAAGTTTTTGTCCATTATCCATTGTGCCATCTTGAAAAAATTGAGTATTAAATTTTTCTACACTAAATATATCACCTTGATGAAACATTGTCTCATTTTTGATTATATCAGCCTGTTTTCCATATGCAGAATTTTCATCATTCCTAATATAATGGACCAAGTTTTTAACCAAGTTGTCATCGGTGCCCTGTGCACTGCTGTTGTTATACATATGACTGCCATATTCATCTAAGGTCGCATTTATATGCCAAATTCTTATACCTGCATTATAATTTGACAAGTCATATTCATTTAAGCCAGTTGGTGTAAATAGTTCAATCAAAATATACTCATCAAATACAGAATTTGTATCATTCCAGTTTGGTGTAAGCAAAATCAAATCACCACTACATTGAAAGTCATTGATTGAAATTTCAATTTCGTCATCAAGTGTTTTATCAGAACTATCAAACACATATGGATTTGCCCACCCCAAACTCATAACACTGTAAGGGTCATGACCAGCCATAGAAATATCTTGCATTGTTCTTCTGCCTGCTGGAAAAATAGTGCTGTCATTTACTGTATCATACAAATCATATAATCCAAACATATGGCCAAATTCGTGAATTGTTGTGCTAGTCAAAATTCCGTTTGCTGACAAATCGCTAGAATTTTTTAAATCTTCTTTTATTGTTGAATCTGTATGATTGTTTGAATACATTTCAAAACAAGATATGAATGAATATTTGCAGAATGGATATGAAAGTTGTGATAAAGCATAACTTTGATTGTATGCACCACCAACATATGCTCTGCCACCTTGTCTCATTTCATAATCAGTTTGTGGATTGCCAACGTAAGATGCACCATAATAAATCATAACTGCATCAATAATACCATCATCATTTCCATCAAAATCAGAAATTGATTTATCCGTATTTGTTTCAAAATACCAATCAAGAGCAAATTTTGTTATTTCTCTTGTTGAAGCCACAACATTTGATTGACCATGATATTTATATTCTGTTGAAGAAGTTGTAAGTGGGCACCATTCACTAACTGTAACAGAAAATTGAAGCTGCCCAAATGATTCTTCTTCATAATATTGTTTCAAACTTTTCCAACTCAAATTTGATTGTGTGTCACCAAGCATCAAACTTGTATCTTCAATTATCTGCTCTTTTTGAGTTTTGCCATATTGATCAGTCAAAGTCATATTGAAAAATTCGCTTGAATTTGTAAACCATACAGGTATTGCCAAAACTTTTATTTCGCCAAAATTTGGTGTTGCACGATAAGAATCTTTCCAATAATCATAATAATCATCTGTCATCAAAGTTTTTTGATAAGCAAATGCCTTTGTTGTGTCAACATCATAATAACAACTTTTTGTGTTGTTATCTTCGTCTACATAAGTGAATACAATTCTCTTTATTGTATCAACACTTGTGTCATTTATCACATAAGAAAGACCAGACTTGCTGTTTATCACAACTAGATAATTATCAGTATAAACAGCAAATATTTTTCCATTTATTGCAACAGATGTGCCAGAAATTCTCATAGCATCTGGATTTGCAACATAAATTTCCAAAAGTTCTCTTGCATTTACAACAATGTTCAAAACAAACTCATAATCAAAATTTGTGCCTTCACTATCTGCTTGTGAATATGTAAATGTTATTGTTGTTTGACCAACTTTTTTTGCATCAAACACCATATACAATATTGTCTTTCCATCAAATTTAATAACATTTTCATTTTGAATTGAATAACTTGCCTTTGATGTTTTGTTTGCAGTTGCATCTACCAAATGATTAAAGATTGGTATAAGCATAATTTTTTGATTTGTCAAAAGTTCTATGGTTGCATTGTTTTCATAATCAACATTTTGATTATAGCCATAGACAGAAAATTCACCTTTTCCAACTTTTGTAAAATTGCTGACCAAAACATATAATGTGTCAATAACTTCATTTGCAGAGTTTGTAGCTACTATTTCAAAAACAGTATACGCAGTAGTTGCCATAACAAAAATTTTGTCATCATTTTTCTTGAAACCAATTTTGCCTTGATTCTCTTGTGTTGGTTGATACATAAGACTATATTGTCCAACATAACCTGTTATAGAAACTTGTGGCAACTCATAATACAAACCAGCATATGGCACTGTAATTGTATAATCATATATTCCATACCCAGTTTTTATTGCCACGGTGCCTTCTTGTTTTGCAAGTGAAAGTCTTGCATCAAGATAATCAAGATTGTCACCCTGTTGAGTGCCATTTATGCATGCTCTCAATGTCAACATTTTTTTGTAATTGTGATTTGCATCATAAAGTGTCAAATATATATATCCTGTTTTTTTATCTGTGCCAGCAACAACAGAAACAAGTCCGTCAGCAGTCACAGAAATTGCTTCTTCGCTGCCATCTTGCAACTCATACTCAACAGTATAATTTGTTATGCCTTTAACAACTGGCTTTATTTGAAATGTCTCATCACTTGCAATGTTAAAAAACCAAGGTGACCAATCAAAAGTTTTGTCATAGTTCATATCTCCCTTGTTAAAAGAGATTTCAATATTTTCTACAACAGCAACTGGATTGATTGTTATTCTCACAGTATATCTTTCAAGATATTTGCTTTTGCCTTGTTGTTTGAGTTCTACTTTAAGATATGCCCAAGACATAGAGTCAACCATATTTGCAGTTATTGTTCCATCTAGGTCCACTGTTGCCTTGTCACTGCCTGTTGAAAAATAATAACTTATATAATATTTTGTGCCTTGATAATCACCAAGAGAAGCATTTATTTTATAACTGCCACCTGCATCTAATGTAATATTATACCAACCTGTGCTCTCATCAAGTTTCAACCTTTCATCAGTTGCTATTGCAAGTGTTGGCACTGTTTGGTCTTGACTTGAAGAGTCATTTTCATCTTCATTCAAAAAGTCAAAAAGACTGCATCCAGACAAAAATATTGGAAGCATCAAACAACATGCCATAAAAAATGCTAAAAATCTTTTTTTCATAATATCTCCTATTTTCAATAATATAACATAATTTTGAAAGTTTGTATAATAAAGTTTGTATAATGTTTGAATAAAAAAAGTCTTCAAAAAGAAGACTTTAATGGGGTGAAAGGTGGGACTTGAACCCACGGTCTCCAGAGTCACAATCTGGCGCGTTAACCAACTGCGCTACATCCACCATATGCGTGTTATAACAACTAGCGATAGTGATTATAACACATAAAAACAAATAAATCTAGTGTTTTTTAATTTTCTTTCAAAATTTTTATCAAATCATCAACACTTTGTTGAGATTGTGTTGTGTCAAACAAATTTTTGACCGTAAATTTTTGAGAAGCAACTTCATCTTCGCCAACAAAAATTGCATATTTTATATTTGACTTGACAGCATAAGCAAGTTTGTTTTTGAACTTTTTGTCTTCCATATAAACGGTGACGTTTATTCCATTTTCTCTCAATTTGTTTGATAAGGCAAGACTATCAGCAAGTGTATCTTGACCCATAGGCAAAATAATTGCTTTTGAAATTGCACCATTTTGTTTTTTAAGCCAACCATTTTCTTTAAGTTGAAAAAATAATCTCGTTAGTCCAATAGAAATTCCAACACCCGGCAACTTTTCTTTTGTATAATATCCAGCAAGATTATCATATCTGCCACCGCCACAAACACTGCCAATATTTTCTTTGCCATTCAAAAATGTTTCATAAACAGTGCCGGTATAATAATCGTGTCCCCTAACAAGAGAAAGTCTAATTTCAAAATTCTTTTCTGGCACGCCAAAAACTTTCATATATTCAACAACTGTTTTCAATTCTTCAACACCAAGCTTGTATGTCTCATTTTGAATGTCAAATTTTTCAAGCTTTTCAAATTGTGATTGAGAATCGCCATTTATAGTAATAAATTCTACAATCTTTTCAATTTTTGATTTTTCAATGTTATAGTCTTTTTCAAGTGACAATGCAAAATTTTCTTGTCCAATTTTTGCAATTTTGTCAACAAGTCGCAAAATGTCGGCACTTATGTTTTCAAGCCCAAGTTCTTGCAAAAAGCCAATCAAAATTTTTCTGTTTGATAAGATTATTGTAAAATCACCAATATCAAGTTCTTTGAAAATATTATAAATTATGCTTGGCATTTGTGCATCATACAAAATATTCAAACTATCTCTGCCAATAACATCAACATCGCACTGATAAAATTCTCTAAATCTGCCGTGTTGTGCTCTTTCTCCACGATACACTTTTGCAATTTCATATCTTGCAAACGGAAAGTTTAAGTTGTTCAAATTCTCTGCAACATATTTTGCAAGTGGAACAGTCAAATCAAACCTTATGCAAAGGTCATTGTCACCACGCTTGATTTGATATATCTGTTTTTCTGTTTCTCCACCAGATTTTGCAAGCAAGATTTCACTGCTTTCAATAAGTGGTGTATCAAGTGGCAAAAAACCATATTTTTCAAAATTATTTTTAATCACTTGCTTCATATTGTCAAAAAGAATTTGGTCTTCTGGAAGCAATGACATAAAGCCTGGCAATGTTTTTGGTTCTATCATATTTTTTCTCCTATATTTTTCAAAAATTTATTCACAAAACAAAAAAGCACCTTTCGGTGCAAAATTTATCAACTTTACACCACACAAAAGATGGTGTCACATTGTGACACTTATTTTGAATGATGATGCAATTTTGATACATTATTCTTTTTCATAACAAAATTATGATAACATCAAAAAAATAAAATGTCAATAAATTTATAAAGCCAGTTCAAGTTTGTCAACTGGTTCAAATTTGTGAGATAACATTTTCATATCTTTATCAAACACAACATCACCAACAAATTTTTGATTTGCAAGTGCAAGTGGCATCCAAAGTCTGTCATCTTCAAGCATTCTCTCAAAGGGTATATTCTCTTTTTTATACCAATTTGGTATCATCTCTTCGGTTTCTTTTATTTCACCAACAAAATCAAAGCAGTTATAAATGTGAACAAACATATCAACTCTTTCACCTTTATACCAAACATCAAAATGCACAACTCCAATTTTTTGATAGTCTGTTGGCGTTACGCCAATTTCTTCTTGTGTTTCTCTTATCATTGTTTGGTCAATAGTTTCACCTGGGTCTTGCTTTCCACCAATGCCATTAAGTGTGCCTTTTGCAAATCCTCTTTTCTTTTCTCCCAAAAGGACCATATTTCCTTTTTGTATAACAGCCAATGTGCTGTGTATTTTTCTCAATTCTTCCATTATAATTTCTCCCTAAATTTTATTTTATGTATCTTGCTTTGCAGAGCAAAATAAAAAAATTGCAAAATGCAATTTCATAACTTTTATATATGAACTATTGCATTTTTGCTTGTTTGCTGTTTTTGATTTACCTCCTTTTTTTGACAACAATAATAACAACAGCCAATTTTATTGTGTATTATGATTGCCATTCTTGGATATAAATCCCAAACAAAAATGCAAATAGGAATGAGCGAATTATTTGTAATATTATTATACCAAAAAGCCCAAAAATAGTCAATACCAAATTCAAAAATTTTTGTATTTACAACGGATATTTATAAATAAAGTATATCTACCTTGACTTTAATTTTTTGCTGTGATAAAATAGCATTTGTCTTACGGAGGAAAAAATGAGTTATAATGAAATCATAAATTTGATTTTTTTAATAATTTCATCAATAACTGGAATTTTAACAATACACTTTATTATATTTGCAATAATTGGACTTTTTGCAAAAAAGAAATATCCAAAAACAGATACAAAATTAAAGTATGGAATTATAATTTCTGCTAGAAATGAAGATAAAGTTATCGGAAATTTAATCAAAAGTATTCAAAAAAATGACTATCCACAAGACAAATTACAAATTTTTGTAGTTGCACACAACTGCACTGATAACACTGCAAAAATCGCAAGAGAAAATGGTGCAGAAGTATTTGAATATAATAACGAAAATGAAAAAACAAAGGGATACGCATTAAAATATTTATTTGAACAAATAAACAACAAATATAAAAACTCTTTTGATGGATTTATTTTTTTAGATGCTGACAATATTTTGACAGAAAATTACATATCTAAACTTAATGATGCTTTTGTGTATTACAACAAAGAAAGGGTAATTACTTCATATAGAAATTCAAAAAATTTTGGCACCAATGTTATTTCAGCATTGTATGGTTTGTTATTTATAAAAAATTGTAGATTTGAATGTAGGGGTAGAACAGTTTGTGGTTGTTCTACAAGAGTTCAAGGAACTGGTTTTTTAGTAAACTCAAAATCCTTGGAAAACGGATGGAAATATGTGACTTTAACAGAAGATTGGGAGTTTTCTGCCGACCAAATATTGCAAGGCAACAAAATTGCATATTGTGATGAAGCAATGTTTTATGACGAGCAACCAACAACAGTCAAAGTCATGTTGAGACAAAGATTGAGATGGTGCCGTGGTCACTGGCTTGTTTTTTTGGCAAAAGGAAAAGAATTGTTTTTAAGTTTATTCAAAAGCAAAAAGAAAACAAAACACAAATTTTCTGCTTATGATATTTTGATAAATATTTTACCTATGGGCTTGATTGCATTTGTTTTGTTTATTTTGCA
>Ga0256404_1012533_pt1 | contig 11011 bp, 6 predicted proteins | sample RumenRJG_01DNA_FD_185990 | JGI IMG/M metagenome (GOLD analysis project Ga0256404, IMG submission 185990) | Bovine rumen microbial communities from Lethbridge, Alberta, Canada - RJG_01 | ecosystem: Host-associated > Mammals > Digestive system > Stomach > Rumen | place: Canada: Alberta | collected...
CATAGCCTTCTGCACCGTCTGCAAACTTAAATGTGTAGGAAGCCTGTCCCCACTTGAAGTTGCTGATAGTAAGCACGTCCTCAGTATCATTAACTGAAATAAGGAGATTTGATCCCCACTGATCTGATACTGTTATCTCATCAGAAGCAATATCCTTTAATTCAACGATACTGTGATCGCTGCCCCATTCATTGATAGTATCATGAGCGTAGCCCTTGCCGAAGATGTAGGTATCTTCACCGCCGCTTCCGCAGAGGTTATCGTCACCTGCGCCGCCGTCGATAATATCATTGTCATTTGTACCCATAAGGTAATCATTGCCGTCTGTACCATAGATAGGAGCTGATTTTGCAGTAATATCATACTGACCAAGAACTGTGCCGTCATCGAATATGAAATTAAAATCACGGTTGCTATTGTAGTTGAAGAACGCCTTAACGATCAGGCTGTCACCTGTATCTGTACCGAAATTGATAACAAGATCGTTATTCATTTCTCTTGTATTGTACATATCGCTTACAAGGTAATCATGAATAATCACTGTATGAAGATCTGATGAAGCTGCAATAGTATCAACGTCATAACCTCTGCCGAAGATATATGTATCGTTGCCGTGATCTCCCTGCAAGTAATCGTTTCCGGAGCCGCCGTCGAGTACATCAGCGCCTGCACCTGCATAGATATGATCATCACCGTCTCCACCGTAAAGGAAGCTTCCATCATTGCCGCCGTAGATGACATCATTTCCGTCATTACCGTAAATAGTGTTAACACCGTTGCCGCCGAAAAGTGAATCATTACCGTTGCCGCCTTCGATATAATCATCATCATTGCCGCCATAGATCATATCGTCACCGTCATTACCAAACATACGATTATTGCCGTTGCCGCCGTTCATAGTATCGTTACCGGCACCGCCTTCAATGTAGTCTGCAAGTTCGCCGCCTGTGAAGTTATCATCTCCTTCACCGCCGTACATATTGTTGATGCCATTTCCACCGTAGAAGATGTCATCGCCATCCTCACCATACATATTGTTTACGCCTTCGCCACCGACAAATACATCGTTTCCTGCACCGCCGTAGAGGTTATCTTCACCGTTTCCTGCTTCAAGATAATCATCACCTGCGTCACCGTAAAGTGTATCATCATCATTACCGCCAAACAGTGAATCATTTCCATCATCACCGTGAACAGTATCATTTCCTGCATCAGCATAGATAGTATCATTTCCGCTGCCGCCGAAAATCTCATCATTATCTTCATTGCCTGCAATAACATCGTCACCGTCTTCGCCATAAAGCATATCGGCACCTGCACCACCAATGATAACATCGTTACCTGCGCCTGCGTAGATAATATCGTTTCCATTACCGCCATCAAGATAGCCAGCACTACTTCCGTCTGTAATAGTGTCATCACCATTTTCACCACGGATAATATTAGTACCATTACCACCATTGATCACATCATTACCATTTCCACCATAGATGAAGTTGAGATTATCACCGCCTGTGATCGTATCATTGCCTTCACAGCCTCTGATAATATTGAAGCCTTCTCCTGCTGTAATAGTATCGTCTTCATCTGTTCCTTTAATGACATGATAAGAATCTCCGCCTCCGATGATCTTTGATTCTCCGGCAAATACAAAGTTATAGGATTCAGGCATATTAATGAAATCAGGAATAGCAATGCTTTCTCCGGTTTCAGTATTGGTAAGAGAAATACCGCTGTTTATGTCAATATTCAGGCTATATGACTCAGCACTTATCTCGTCTTCAAATACGATAGTTGACATACCTTCCGAATCATAGATGATATCATTTCCATGCTCTGTGTTGATGATGTACGTATCATCATCTGCTCCGCCATTGAGAATATCATCGCCTGTTCCACCATTCAGTGAATCATTACCATTTCCGCCATAAAGAACATCATTGTCTGATCCGCCACTGAGGATATCGTTTCCTTCTTCGCCGAAGATAGTATCACTGCCTGCACCGCCTGTGATATGGTCATTTCCGTCACCACCATAGAGTATGTCATTTCCGGCGTCACCTTTGATGATATCATCATCGTCATTGCCATAAACTACATCATCGCCAGATCCAGCACTGATTGTATCATTTCCGGAATCTCCCCAGATTACTTCACTTGATTTTGTGCCTTTGATAGTATCGTCGTTATTGGTTCCCAATACAGAATCTGCATTGATAATGGTTTCAAGTGTACTTGCATACTCAGAGTGTACTTCTTTAAATGCTTCAAAACAATTTGTTCCCCAGGCATTGTCATATGTTTTCAGATAAGAACCTATGCTGAAAATCATTTTTTCAACATTCTTGCCTTGCTTGGAGGCATTCTCAATGGACATATCAATGTACTCAAGATCAATTACGACATTACCATCTTCATTTATTCTTTCTTCCAGGCATCCAATATATCCAGTATCGTCAAGCTCGTTATCAAGTAAACTTAAATAAAGATTCTCAAATTTTACATACAGTTCTTTCAGTAATGGTGCAGCATTGCTGTTAGGTGTAGCGCTTCCGTTGGCACCTATAAAATGATCAACACCCATTATTGCTTCTATTACATGAAGATCTCTTGCATCAACTGATCCGCCTCTTGAATTTGGAGATATTTCATTTGCATTGGTTATGAAGTATAATATCTTCTTGGTTATTATCCTCTTTTCTGCAAAGTCATCGGCATTCTTGAAGTCTTCTACCAATAAAGCTAATTCTCCACTTTCATCTACAGCAAGAGCGTTAGCAAGGCTTGGCATAATACCAAATGAAGTGAGTGAAACGTCATCGCCTTCAGTATTAAGTTCCTGAGTATCATAGCTGTTAGCTTCAAACCAATGCTCTGAAATAGTGGTATCATTACCAGCAGTTTTTACAGAAGCATAATATTCCTTATTGGATTCGTCATTCTCATTTATAAGACGAACTTGAAATTCAGTGCTTATTGCTGTGATACCGAGTTCTGTAAGAGTAAACAATTCTTTATATATCAGATTATCCGGCTGTCCATTTTCAGGAAGCCATGTTTCACCATCATGATCTTTATCGATCCAAACTCTCAGTTTATCAAATTCGGCATCATCCTTATTTATTACTTTATCACCATTAGTATCAAATGTCTTTAACACTTCAAATCCATCTGCCGACTTAGTTCCGTCAGGAAATATGACCTGATCACTAAAAAGCTCAGTACCGTTAGTAATTTTTGAATTGTCATCACGATTGTATACAAGGAATCCATCATGTCCGTCGATCCATGCAGTCTTTTCTGCAAAGCCATTATTATCTATATCAAAGTACACACCGTTTTCAACATCCGTAGTATGCACACCGTCATGATTCAAATCAATTACAAGCGGATCTCTTGGCGGACGTTTCTTTTCTGCTTCCTTATAATCATCAGCATTTTTATCCTTGGATCTATCACGAGTCCTTGACCATATGTCATCTGTGTCGCTGTCGGTTGAACCTGTACCCCAATCGCTCTCACGGGCTTTGATTTCAATTACGCCATTTTTATCAACGAAATCATAGTATACAAACTCATTTGGATTAGTTTCATCTTTGAATCTGAGTGAAAAATTCCTATATGTATCGCTAATCTTTAAAATTGTGAAGACACTATTATCATTTTTCACCCTGATATCAAGTGCATTTTCATTTTCAGCAGAAATGTCTAATTCTATTTCATCCAAACGTATATCTGCAAAATCAAGCACGTTACTTCCATACGGATCAAAGATATAGTTTTGTTGACGATTCTTGGCAATTATATACGTATCTTTATGGTTGCCTCCATAAAGATAATCAGTTCCTGAGCCGCCGTCTAAGGTATCATCATTATTTCCACCAAACAACATGTCATTTCCTGAGCCGCCCATTATAGTATCGTCTTCATCTTCTCCATATATCCAATCCGTGTCAGAGCCACCTGTGATAGTATCGTTATGTTTACCTCCAAACAAGTGATTTTTTCCACTTGTAGCAGATATATTATCTTCTCCGTCTTCACCCCAGACATGGTCGTTTCCAGCTCCAGCTGAAATTATATCATTGCCTTCGCCACCATATATAGTATCGTTTCCGCTATCACCATAAATCTTATCATCACCCCTGCCAGCAAAAACAACGTCGTTTCCGCTTCCGCCGAGAACGATATTGTTCTTATTTGAAAGACGTACATAATCATCACCATGGCCGGTATAAAGAATTGTATTAGCTTTGTCTTGGAGTATAACATTGTTATTTACAGTTTCAATTTGCCATGAATAACCCAATTCTTCAGCAATATCATCAAGATATTCCTTAAATAAGAAATCAAGTGTTTTAGAAATCTCTTCATTCTTAGATATTTTCTCGAGTGTGGTTCGTGGATACATTAATAAATCATGCTCCAGTTCTTCAAGAGAATCCAAGCCTACTTCTTCTAATAATTGAGTATTATCAGCAAAGAAAGCTATTATAACACTAACTATATCATTTTCGTATTTTGCTCTGTATTCCGGATTACTTGAGAAGAATTCAGATTTATATATGTCACCCCAGTCATAATGAGGACATTTTAATTTTTCATAAGTTTTTATCAGTTCAGACCATATCTCATTAAAAAGTTCTTCATACTCATTAACTTTATCTGAAGCATTATCAAGGATTTTATCTAAGGCGAATGCTCCCATAATAATAGATGGATTAGCCAAGGCAACTCCAGTAGAGATTATGCCAAACTTAATAACATTGTTCTTTTTCTTATCAAAAATCCAAACCACCTTCGAATTAAATACATCAGGTTTGTCGTTTTCATCTATCGATTCTAATAAATAATCAGTTGCCTTTCCAGCCAAGAAATCTGCAACAGTAATAGTTATAGGAGCAAATACCAAATATGAAGGAGTTGTTGGGGTTAATATAATATGAGCATCCAAGATAATAGTCAAAACATTTAAAATATCGTCTATTTTACCTATTGACATATTTGAATCAAATTCCAACAAAATTGATTTAATTTCATCAAAATCCATATCATGCTCATTCATATAGAAAATGATATCACCCAACAATTCAGAGAAATGCGGAATATCTCCAAACAAAGCCTCTTTTTTATTATCATCTCCTCTGAAAGCTCGCAATAGTTTTCCTATATAGTTCATCATACTTTCATTACTGTTACGGACTATGGTCTGTATCAGATCCTGGAGTATTGCTACCCTTTCATTTTCAATATCGAACTCAAAATGTGGTAATTCATCATCTATTCCAGAGCCTTCAAGTTTTATCAAATCCAACTCACCAGTACCGGGATCCTGAACAAAGAAAGAATTCGGCGAATGATTTGACTCAAAGCCGCTCAATCCATATCCTTTGCATATATACTGCCATGAACCTGGGATCTGATTCAAAAGAATATGTACAAAATCAGTAGAGAGCGAATAGTTTTTAATGAGACCTGCACGTTTAATGATCCTATCAATATTATCACGGTCACTCAGAAATGCTCTCGAAAAGCCCTGACCGTCAAATGCAACACAACGCTTAACATTGTTGCACATTATCGTTGTATACATAGCCTTGTTAGCGCCTTTTGAATGTCCAGTAACAGTTAGCTCAGTATAGTTATGCTCTCTAACCATTCTTTTAGCGAACTCCACTGCTTCTTTTTGGGGTAAAGTCTCAACTGCATAAGCACCGATAGCATTATCTGCCCATTCATTGGCTCCTGAAGTGCCTTTATAAGCGATTATAGCTTCATTCTTTTCAAGCATCTGTCTTTCTTCATTTTCTTTTGGTTCTTCCTCAGCAAAACATAGCGCAAGAGGAAGTCTTATGATCTCTTCACCTTTATCAAGTCGTATTACATCTCCATTTTCATCGGTATATCCTCCGTTTATAAACTTATCGATATTACCGGTTCTGCCATCATTATCCTCATCATCATTAAGAATTTTCTTTATAATTTCTTCGTCTAATGATAATCCTACTTGTTTTTGTTCAGTTTTGTCGTTTTTATCCTTACATTTATCTAAATAATCTTCAAAAGCATAATATTGATCTTCAAATTTAACATATACTTTATGATAATCATTGTTAAACATTATGTCTGTCAGAACAAGTTTGCTTAATCGGCTTTTCTGAAGGTAAGCAATAGTATCAGCCCATTCCGCGTAGTTTATTTTGTATCCGTCTTCGCCATCCTTAATTCCTGCAGCACGTAGTTTTTCAAGAGCATCTTCATCAAAAGGATCAAGGATTGAATCAATACTACGGTTAATATGATCTGCAGTGATTCTAAAAATATCTCCTTGTACCTCAGCGGTTTCAGTTACTTTTTTGTCAAGGTAAGTTAACTGCTCCAGCATACAAAGTTCTTCATCAGTTAATTTTATAATACTCATATTTAGTTCAGCTCCTTGTTTACATATTCCTCAGTATCATATCTCTTAATATCTCGATTTTCCGAGGTTGAAGTTGCAACTCTTTTTTGGTTAATTGCTAAATCAAAAAAATACACGTTGTTTTCAATTTTATAACAGGCATCTCTATTTGAATAGGTTGCCTTTTTTACATCTACATTTTTGACTATATTCAAATGGTTATTAGAATATATTTTGTGCTTATACAACCATTTTGCAAATTGAGGTGCAAATTTCTCAAGATCCTCCGCAGTGAAGTATTCATCTGAGAAAAAAAACGAATTCATTACTCCGATATCCCAGTTGAAATCTCCATTTTTCACTTCATCCATACTCTTTATGTCACTGGCATTAACTGTCATAAAATAGGCGATCTCATCAGATTGGAAATACTCCCTTACATAATCACCTATCAGCTTTTCTAAATAGCTGCTAACGCCCATATCGCTGTAAGTGTCTGTAAAATTGCCTTTTTCGTCTAAAGTAACTTCAACAGTGTTTTTGCCGCCCTCAGCGCCGAATTGCTTCGGATAGGCGTACAGCGTTTCCTCGTCCATAACACCGGGCTCTACATATCCGGCATAAACGAATTCCTCATCATACTTTTCGTTGAGATAGTTTATCATCTCATATATGTGCTGGATAGAGCGTTTCTGCGACGGTGTAAGCTGCTCAATGTCAGTAGGAAGCCCCTGCGCTTCAAGCAGGTCCATTTGCCATTCGTTGAGAGTGTCTGAATTCTGCCATTTATGTCCGCTTGTTCCTGTTTTTCCACAGGATGTAAGGCATACCAGAGTGAGTATAAGTGCCACAGCACGTTTAGCATGATCGTACATTGTTGTTCGCCTCGTTTATCGTATTATTAATTGTATTGTAACAGTAAGCACTGGAAAAGTCAAGTATGGAAAACACTTATAGTTAAAACAAAAAAATATATAATTGTGTGTTGACATATTAATCCTTACGTGATATAATAATATAGTCGTATGACGAATGTATCGCGGTGTGGAGCAGCTAGGTAGCTCGTCGGGCTCATAACCCGAAGGTCGTTGGTTCAAATCCAGCCGCCGCAACCAAAATCGAAGAAGCTATGTAGTTCAAAAGAATTGCATAGCATTCTTCAAAATGCAATAGCATAACGAGAAAGCTGTTTAGTCCTATTCAGTTTTCAAGTTTCTGAGGGAAGCGTGTCCGATCGCCAAAAAGGAGAACGCTTCACCTCTTATTGTGTTATGTTTCGATATATATCGTCATAGCACTTTTATATTATAACACTAATGTTTAACCTTGTCAATATTTTTCAAAGAGTAAATGGAAATTTTTTTCTGTTTACTCTTTTTTATTTTCTCTTGGCAATTATTACCAATTTAGAGTATTGTCCTATTCTTATTCTTTGTCTATTAAGCGGAAATTAATTTTTTTGTGATACTTTTTGCCTGATTTTTTGCCTAATATATATAGAGGGGTAAATAATACCCGGATTTTTTCAAACTGCATAAGCAGTCGCAGCAAAGCTGCTCTGATTCAAGGATTTGCCTGAAAAGGCAAATCACTAAATAGCAAGCATTGCGTTTGGGTACCCATTTTGCAAAAATGAGCACCAAACACCTTTGCTTGTTGAGGGAAAAATCCCCAAACCCCTTGAAAGAAATTCTTACGAATTTCAAAGCGGAATACCCCGCAAAAATGATGAAAGGAAATAAAAAAATGGACGGAAACCGCAAGAGAAATATTCAAGTAAAATTTCGTGTAGACGAAAAAGAATATGAATGCATTCTGAAAAAAGTTCAGCTATCAGGAAAAAGAAATATGGCAAGCTACTTGCGCTATATGGCAATGACCGGAAGGATAATGAATATTCAGCTTGAAGATATTAAAACTACTTCCGCTAACGTCGGAAGAATATCATCAAGTATCAATCAAATCGCAAAGCGTGTAAACGCTACTGACAACATATACGATGAAGATATAGCTGAGATAAAAAACAAGGTTAATGATATATGGCAAGAACTGAAATACATCAGATTAGCACTACGCTCAATATCGCAATAGACTATATCATTGATCCTGAGAAAACTGACGATCAGAGATTGTGTTCTACATATGAGTGTACGCTACAATGTGCTACTATGGATTTTGAAGATGTACGTTTTCAGGGAACCGGAAGAACAACGGTACTTGCCGAGCATATAATCCAATCTTTCAAGCCGGGAGAAGTTACTCCGGAAGAAGCTCATAAGATCGGCAGAGAATTATGTGACAAGTATCTGAAAGGACAGTATCAATATGTGATAGCTACTCACATTGATAAGGAGCATATTCATAACCACATAATTTTCAATAACATTAATCTGGAAAGCTTCAAATCGTTTGAGTATCTTGAAAATCGTGGTAAGGATTCTGCTGAACGTCTGCGTCAGATCAGCGATGAAATTTGCGATGAACATAACCTCAGTGTGATAAAGAATCCGGAACGAGGAACAAGTAAATCTTACTATGAATGGCAGCAAGACAAAATTGGTAACTCTTGGAAGTCTAAGCTGAGAAATGCAATTGATAAAGCAGTAAAAGGTTCTTCTAATTTTGAGGAATTCCTGAACAAAATGCAAGAGCAAGGATATGAGTACAAGCAAGGAAAATACCTCTCGTTCAGAGCTGCCGGTCAGGAACGATTCACTCGCTGCAAGCGGAGCACTCTTGGTTGGTATTATGAGCAGCCTCAGATCGAAAAACGTATCGAACGATACAGCTCTCTTACCTCGCAGAAAACTTACCGGACAAATATTATTGATACAAGCTCTGAGAAGTTCAAAAACTCAAAGGGACTTGAACGTTGGGCAACGATAAGGAATATGCAAGAGGCATCAAGGATGATAAATCTCCTTACAGAAAACGGAGTTTCCTCCCCAGACGAATTTGATGATAAGCTTATGCAGCTGCACGAAAATCGACTGCGACTTGCAGATCATCTAAACGACATCCAGAGCGACATTAATAACGCTGCTGATTTATTAAAACTGCTCGAAACATATCGTGATTATAAACCGATGTATTCGCAGTACAAAGAAGTCAGAACAAAAGAAAAATACCGCAAGGAACATAGCTCAGAGATAATCAAATATGAAAGTGCAGTTCGTCAGCTCAAAGAATTGTATCCAGACAACAAAATACCAAAACTTGAAACTGAGCGCGATAAAATGAAAATTCTTATTTCTGAAAGAGATCAGCTTAATAACAAATATAAGGAAACAAAATCAGATATTGAGAAAATGGAAATTGCAAAGCAGTCCATTGATGAATATCTCGCCACTCAGGACCGCAGCGGACTTGACTTATAAACGGAGGTATATTAATTGATATGGCTTAAATACAATCGTGATGATTTTGAATGGCAGAACGGCAAAGAACTCACTGTAACAGAACGTGAATTCTATGCAAGCTCCTTGCATAGTCAATATAACAGAATATGTGGTTGGATAGCTGCATTTGCAGTTCTTCCTGTGTTTCTTCTTCTGTTAAACGGGCTTCATCCTTCATACTATATACTGATATATGTTGCGATATTTTCTCTATTGATTATGTACTTACAAAACAGAATTATCAAGCTTAAAAAGCGTATTAATGGCGGTAACTTTACTTGGAGAACAGGGAGAGTAGATTTTGCAAGAAATGGCAATAAGAATCATAGTAAATATGTGATCGCTGACGGTGCTTATTGTCAGACCTTTGAATCTATCAGGAAATTCCATTCCAAAGATGAAATAATGATAATAAAGCTTGACAGGTTTGGCATTGCATTTGTAAAAAATAAGGTATCACCTGTTGAGTGATACCTCTGTAAAGAAACTATTCTTTTGAATCTTTCTTAGCTTCTATTTCTTGAAGCTCGATTTCACCTATGAGCTTATAGACAGCCTCAATGAATAGTGCGTTAAGTGATGTGTTATGCTCCGCTGCAAACTCTTGAAGCTTTGCTTTCTCGCCCTTCGGAACTCGCACCTTGATTTCATCATAAGCTTTTGCATTATACCGCATATTTGCTTCTTTTTGAGCTTGCGTGTATTTACCCCTTATATAGCGAGGTTCTTTCTTTTCTGTATCCATAATATCCTCCTGTTTGGATAGCCAATATTAGATACATTATAACACAAAATACATACCGTGTCCAGTATGCAAATTATACAAATATCCGGTTTGTTTTTCTACAAATATTTTATGAGAAATTATATTGACATACTGGGTACAGTATGATATTATGATAATGTAATAAAAATCAAGTGTGTCACGGTGACACACTCAGGGAGGAAAAGATTATGAACGCAGTACGCAGAAAGACAATAGCAAGTGGAAACGACTGGATACAAGGCACTCGCAATCGTGACAGTATTGAATACTGGGCATATCTTCCGAACTTGCCGGAAGGATTCAACGAAGAATGGTAATAAGTGTGTCACCGTGACACACTCAGGAGGCTAGTATGGCAAAGATTGATTTTACAGCAATGAAAAACAGCCGTAAAGCTGCCGAAGATCAGATCGAGGATAATATCCCGGCAGAGCTTGAAGAAAGCTA
>Ga0256404_1012535_pt1 | contig 11010 bp, 10 predicted proteins | sample RumenRJG_01DNA_FD_185990 | JGI IMG/M metagenome (GOLD analysis project Ga0256404, IMG submission 185990) | Bovine rumen microbial communities from Lethbridge, Alberta, Canada - RJG_01 | ecosystem: Host-associated > Mammals > Digestive system > Stomach > Rumen | place: Canada: Alberta | collected...
TGCAACAGGCATATAAATGGAAATTCACGCGGAAATGACGGGAAGCCGGTCCACTTGCCTCTATGGATAGCGGTACGTTCCTTGTTGTGCACATTGCGGAAACAAAGTAAAGTAAACCAAAAGAAGGATGAGTTCGCCATGGAAGAGAAACTTCAGAATCAGGACCAGTCCGGCTCCAAGCCGACGGTCCTCAATACCATATTGTTCATGATCTGCGGGACCCTGCTGAACCTAGTCCTGATGGTGGTCCTGTTCATCGTTTGTTTTGTCCTGATTGCCAAATTCGTACCGGCGGACAGTCCCGCCGCACCAATTGCGGCATTGTTCGGCTTCATCATCTCCATTGCCGGCAGTTTCTTCCTCTACAGCGTGATTGTGAAGAAGGTCACCGCCAAATTCCATCTGGAGTCCAAGATGGCTCCGCTCTTCAAGCGTCGGAAACGATAAATGACGATCGGTGAGCTAGCCAGAGCCGCATGGTTTCCCTTCAGTGACGAGCCGGTACTCAAGAAGCGATGGTACCTGCCCCGTCTGGGAAGTCCGAGCGTGCTTTCCCCCGGCTCCTCGCCTGACGGCAAGTGGCATCTGTTTTGCCAGAGCTGGATTGGCATCCAGCACTTCCTTTCTTCCAATGGCATCGCCTGGCATGCGGCAGGCCGGTTGAGCGTCATGGGCACGGATCCCTGCGTGGTTCCCGATATGGGAAGGTGGTACCTTTTCACCGCAAGGGACGGCAGACGGCTGTGCGTCCATGCGTCCGAGGACCTGCGTAGCTGGGGTTCCGCCACGGTGGTCTTGGAAGGGGAGCGGAACCAGGTGGTCGGGCATCCCCAGCCCTGCAAGGTCGGATGCCAGTGGCGGCTCTACTTTTCCCTGGGGGAGAACGAGCTGGAAGGGGGACGGACGATTCCCCTTTCGGTCGCTGTAGCCTCGGCCCCTGCGGTCGACGGTCCCTACCGGAATCCCCAGATGGTGATTGCCGCCGACGCCGACGACCCGGCCATCAACATGGGCGTCGGTCCCTGCTCGGTACTGCCCTGCCAGGACGGTTTCGGCCTGATCGCCTCGTCCGCCCATTGGAACCGCAGCAAGGTGGGAAGCGGGAGTTCCCTGGTGCTTTTCCTTAGCCAGGACGGCATCCATTTCGGACAGCCCAGGCAACTGTTGTCCAATCCGGAATCCGGATGGGCTTCAGGTTTCTTTACCGGGACCAGCTGCATTTGCAAAGGAGACGAACGCTCCTGGTACTGCTATTACGCCGCTATCGACCGGGCTCCCATCCCTTCGGGCTCCATCGGGCTTTTCTTGGGAAGGGACGTCCAGAATCCGTTGCTGATGGATTAGACGACGTACAGGCCGTCGCGCGTCAGCTTTTCACGCTTCTCCCACTGGGAGTAGCCTTCGAAGACGATGGTCTGGCTCCCGTCCTTCTCGTGCCTCACGATCTTGAAGAAGAGTTCCGGCTGCTCCTGATGGAATGGATCCTCCTGCACGCTGCCGGCATGGACGGTGATCCGGTCGTCCAGATAGGTCTGCTTGATCCAAGAGACGTCGATATCGCGCACCTTGTACGCCATAAGGAAGGAATGGGGCAGCACGTTCAGCGACCAGGAGACATAGGAGAGGTTGTTCACGTGGTGGTTTCCGTCGGTATCGGTCAGGTTGATCACGGGGGAGCCGCTGCAAAGCTCGCGCGGGTCGCTGGACCCCCACATCGGCGCCCGATGGGGCAACTCGAAGGGGTAGACATGTCTGGTATCGGTCTCCAGCGGGGCGGGAAAGTCGTCAATCACCTCGCCTGGCCTGATGGGCCGCTGGTTGGCCACATCCAGGTAGGCCCAGGTGCTGATTCCCTCGAAGAGGGTCTTGTCGTCCTCGTCCAGACCCCGGATGCAACGCATGAAATGGAGCCCTTTGGGTGGCTCGATCCACGTCTCTCCCATCACATCCTCGGCCCAGTTGGTGTAGCGGTTGACATGGATCCTGGTCCGCAAGACCACCCAGGTCTTGCCCATGCGCAGCGTCTCGGGGAGCGAGAGTCTGGCCCAGGCCGAGTGCAGTCCCGCCAGCTCTTGGGCGATAGCGAAATAGAAGCCCAGGCGAGCTTGGAAATGGGGGTCCGTCTCCGTCGCGGTGGTGCTGAAGCGGGTTCGGAAAATATGGTCGGGACCGACCAGGTTGCGTTGCACTACTTGCATATGGGCCTCCAATCTTCACGGGCCGAAGGGAATAGTATGTGTGTACTATATCCGGAAAACGGCCGGCGCGACTAGGGACATCGCACTCCAGGACCGGACAGCCTGCTGTGTCCCGTCTCGTCTTTCGACACCTCGATGTGGATGGGCAGTTCTTCCCGCAGTTGTCCGACGTGGCTGATGATGCCGATTTGCTTGCCTTCGTGGTGGAGACTGGCGAGCGCCCGCATGGCCACGCCCAGCGTTTCCTGGTCCAGAGTTCCAAAGCCTTCGTCCAGGAAAAGGGACTCGATAGGGGACTTGCCGGGCGAGAAGGCAGCCAGTCCGAGGGCAAGCGCCAGGCTGACCAGGAAACTCTCTCCTCCCGAGAGGTTCGAGGCGGTCCGCTCGGTTCCTTGCGAGGCATCGTAGACAGAGACCGTCAACGGATTGTCGTCCGAGGCGCGGAGCTGGTAGCGGTTGTCCAGCCGTTCCAGTTGTTGGTTGGCGTATCCGACCAACACCTTGAAGGAGATGTTCTGGGCGAATTTCTGGAACTTGCTGCCCTCGGCATCCCCGATCAGGTCGTTCAGCTGTTTCCACTCCAGGAATGCGGCATGGATGGTCCCGTATTCGGCCTCCAACTCCTTCCTGCGGCTGCTGTTCCCATCGTCACTGCGGAGCTTTTCCTCAATCTCTCCGCGCTTCTTGTCCGTTTCCTGGGTCTGGATCTGGAGTCCGTCCTGTTCGTTTCTCAGCGCATCCCGCGTGGTCGCAGGTTGCACTCGCAGCGGTTCGGGCAACTGGTTCCGATATCCTTGGAGCTCCTGTCGCTTGGAGACCAGGATCTTGGCCTGTTCCACGGCAAGTTGGCGTTGCTGGGGTGTGAGGATGCGGGAATCGAACTCCTCCTCGCGGGAAATGCCCAGCGGGGCTACCTTCTCCAGTAGCTCCTGCAGCAGGGATCGTGCCTGTCGGAGTGCCTGTTCCTGCTGGTCCTGCAACGTGGCGATGGTGGAGGCGAGGTTCTTGACCTTGCTTTGCGCCTCGACAAACGTGTCGGTTGCCGCCTGGAGCGACTTCTGGAGCCGGTCCTCGTCCTCGTGGATGTGGAGGGCGAAGTCCTCGATGGAGGCGCCCCCTAGCAGGTCGGCGATCTGCTGTTCCTTCTCTTCCAGTTTCGCTTGGGCAGACGCGACTGCCTGCTCCTCTCCGCTTGCCGAAAGGGCCTCTACCTTTTGCCGCTGTTCCCGGGTCTGCTGTTCCAGGAATGCCTTCCGCTGTTCGCCGTCGTCCCGGATCCTGACGTTGTCCTCCCACGCCGTTTTGCGCTGGAGAAGGGTATCCTTGGCCTTCGCGTCCCATGCGTGCAATCCATAGGGGGCGAGCAATTCCTGATAGCGTGCCTCAAGCTCGTCAATCTTTCCTTTTTCTTGCTGGTAGCAGGCCTTCGCTTCTCTGAGGGTTTGCGCCTGCCTCTCGCGTACGCCGGCAAGCTGGGCGAGCGTCTCCTTGGCAAGATTCTGGTCCTTGGCATTGCCCGTCAGATGGATCTCGAGTTCCTGTAGTTCTTTCTCGATGCCCTGGAGCGCTGGAATCATCTGCTCCAACACCCGGATTGCCTGGTCGTTGCCACCCGGCAGCGGCTGGCCTTCGGCGTAGGGGTGATGTCTGGAACCGCAAAGCGGGCAGGGGGAATCGGGGATGAGGTGCCTTCGCTGTTCCTCCATGCTCATGACCAGCTTTGCCAGGGCATTGGCCTCTTTCAGCTTGTCCCGTTCCGCCCGGAGCTCCTCGCTCCGCTTTCCCCGGTAGACGTCGGCCACCAAGGCGGTAAGCTCCGAGTGACGGGCTGTCAGCTGGTGTTCCTGGTCCTGGAGCTGGCTGATGGTGGTCTGGGTGGCGGTGATGTGGCTTCCGGTCTCCTCCAGCTGCCGCCTTGCCGAGTCGAGAGTCTTCCCCGTCTGGTCGACAAGGGCACGCTGGCTTTGCAATGTCTCCTCTCCGCTCTCCAGCTTGGGGAGGCTTTCGGAGATATGGGAGTCGGCCAAGTGGGTCTGGAGATAGGCGCATGCCAGCTCGAGTTCTTTTTGCAGGTGCGCTTCGGATTGCCGTAACTGACGGTAGCGTTCCGTTTCTTGGGAGATTTCCGCTTGTTTGCTCGCAAGTTGCTTCCGAGCGTTCTCCAGGTTGTCCTGGAGCGGGCCAAGCTGGGCCTGGGATTCCTTGGCTTGTCCCAGCGTGGAGCGTTGCCGCTCCAGGGTGCGGGTACCTTCCTCGACCATTTGCCGTGCCTGTTGGAGTCCCTGTTGTGCCTGCGCTTCCCGTTCCTTGGCCTGGTCGAGCTTCCTTTGGTGGATGGCGAGTTCGTCGCCGAGCTTTGCCGCGCGGACACGTTCGTTTTGCAGGCTGGTCTTCAGGGGAAGGAAGGGAAGAAGCGCTTCGCTTTTCCTGTAGGCTTCCTGCAATGCGTTTCCCTCCCGGGCCAGCTGAGCCACCTGCCTTTCCGTCTCGGCGATGGTTTGCAGCAACGCCTGCTGGCTGTCATAGGCTTCCCAGTCGGCAAGGAGTCCGGTGCACATCTTTCCCCGGGCTGCCAGCTCTTGTCGTCGTTTTTCGAGCTCCTGGAGCGTGAGCTCCAAGGTTGTGCGCTCTTCTTGCTTCAAGACATGGATCTCGCTCTTGCGGGTGTCGATTTCCTTCTGCTGGTCATCCAGTTCCTTGTATTTCTGATAGACGGCCTTGCCGATTCTCTGGTAGATGTCCATCTTGGTCAGCTGGGTCAGCATGGCTCCCTTGTCTTTGGGCTCGGCGGCGAGAAAGGAATTGAATCCCCCCTGCGCCAGAAGGACAGCCTGGGTGAACTGGTTGAAGCCCATTCCCAAAATCGAGGTGATCTGGCGGTCTACATCTTTCAGCCCGTCTGCCAGCAGTTCGCCATTCTTCTTCAGGGATCTCTTGGGAGCCTCCAGGCTTCCTTCCGCCTCGCCCTTGCGGGATTTGCGTCGCCTTTGGCTCCAGGAGACCTCGTACTGGTCGCCTCCCTCTTCGAAGACGACCGTGCTGTGGCAGCTGTTCTCTCCCTTGGTCATCACCTCGTTGCTGCCGCTGGTGATCGCTCCCTGCCTGCTGGTCTGGCCGAAGAGGGCCAAGGTGATCGCATCCAGGATCGTGCTCTTCCCGCTGCCGGTCGGACCGGTGATCAGGAACAGGCCGGAGCCGATTGCGTCGAAGTCGATGGTGCAGGGCACCAGGATGGAGTTCAGATGCTCGAAGGACACCCGCTTGATTTTCATTCGTTGTCCTCCGGATGGGTCACGGTGCGGAGCACCTCCTCGAAGCGGGAGCGGAGCATCCGGATCGTCTGTCCATCGAAGTGCTCGCCCTCCAGCCTGCGTTCGAAGACCTGGGAGGGGGTCAGTGTCTTCAGGTCCACCACCTCTTCTCGGGAGGAACGGCCGTGCCAGACCTGCATGTCCAGCACTTGCATCAAATGGACGTTGGTTCCGGCAACCCGTTCGAGCAGGAGCTTATGCAACTCCACTACCGGATGGTCGCCCGTATAGGTGGCCGACACCCAGACGGGGCCGGACGAGCTGGCTATCCGGTCCAAGGAGTCCTCCAACTCGGAAAGGTCACCGCTGATTCTCTGGAGTCTGGCGTAGGTCGGCAGGTCGAGCGGGGTGATCGTCCAGGGGTCGGTGTCGACCAGCACCACCTGCTTGGTCTGCCCGGACTCGCCGAAATCGACTGGCATCGGAGAGCCGGAGTATCGGATCGGCATCGTCCCCCGCACCACCTGTGGTTTGTGGATGTGTCCTAAGGCGACGTAGTCCACCTCTGGCGGGAAGACCGAGGAGGGAAGCGGAGGCAGGCTGCCCACATAATCGATTTCCTTCCTGCCGTCATCCACCGCGCTGCCGACGAGGAACTGGTGCGCCATCACCACTTGCCGGCGTCCTGGATACCGGCGCCTTGCCACGGAAGAAAGGCCGGCAAGGTATTCCCGCACCATCTGGATGAAATTGGCCGACCGCTCCGCCTCGCTTGTGCCGGGGATGGTCCCCAGCGAGCCATCCCGAAGATAGGGGACGGCCAGGACCACCGTGTCGGTTCCCACCGGAACCAGGGAAGAATCGGTTCCCGTCCCGCTGACCACGTGGATCCCGAGTCTGCCCAGCGGTGCGGCTGGTGCTGCCAGGAATCTGGCCGAGTCGTGGTTTCCGCTGATGATGACGACCTCGCTGCAGGGGGTGTCCTTCAGCCTGGCGAGAAAATCGAAGTACTGGTTCTGCGCGGAGACCGGGGGGCTGGAGACGTCAAACACGTCCCCTGCGACCAGAAGGCAGGTCACCTTCCGCTCGCATATGAGCTTGAGCAGTCCTTCCAGCATGGTCTGGAAATGGTCGGTGCGCACCTCTCCCGCCAAGGGGGCTCCGAGATGCCAGTCGCTGGTATGGAGAAGCCTGCTCACGCCTGTTCGTCCTCCTTGTTGCGGAAGAAACGGAGCATGCTGCGTCCGTACTTGCGCTCGTCGATGGTGGCCAGGTTGCCGATGCGCTCCGGCCAGGTGTTTTTTTCTTCTTTCGGGTAGTGGATGATATACAGGCCGCCGTTACGGACCAGATGGTTGTCGTTGACCAACTGGGACAGCTTGACCTTGTCCTCCATCTTGAACGGAGGGTCGGCGTAGACATAGTGGTAGCGGATCTTGCAGGTGGGGATGAAGGACCAGACGTCTGCCAGGAAGAGACGGATGTCGCTTTCGACAAAGCTGATGTTCTTCAGGATGGTCTCCTTCTTTCCCCGGTCCATCTCGACGAGGTGCACAGGGCTGGCACCACGGCTGGCCGCCTCGATCCCGACACAGCCACTGCCGGTGAACAGGTCGAGCCAAGAGCGCTCGGAGAGGTCCCCGAGCATGTCGAACAACGATTCCCTCATCATGTCCATGGCCGGACGGATCACGCCCGGGGGACACGCCACCGTTCTGCCACGATACAGTCCGCCAGTAATACGCATGTCTCTATCCTAATCCACCGTTGGGGTCGTCGGAAAGGGGTTAGGATATGGCTATGGAATGGAAGTTGGTACGCCTTGCCGCAAAGGTCTGGCTGGTGGAGAAGGCAAAGGCGGAGGGGATGGCCAAGGTGGCCGGGCAACTGGGTTCTCCAAAGAAGCAGGGAAGGTACACCAACCTGCTTTCCATCGACGGAAAGAACTGGTTCCTGGACGCGGAACTTCTGGGAACGCTGGAGGAAATGACGCTCGGGGCGGTCCCTCTTGGGGGAGCGCAGGTGGCAAAGTTCCTCGCCTTGGACACGCAGGAACAGGACAAGCGGGCGGAACAGCTGCTTGCCAGGAGCGCCAATCCTTGGCGCTTTATCGACGTGGCGTTGACCCTCAGCCTGGTCACGCTCGCCGGATGCCTCTTGTTGCGATAGCTTCAGGCGATGCTGTCCCGGAACATCGGGCTTTCGGCGATGGTCTGGCGGATGACCGCATGTTCCGGTCTGAGCAACCCCGGGTCTTCCTTCAGGATCCGGGTGACTGCCTGGCTTGCCTGCTGGAGCAGGTCCAGGTCGTCGGTCAGCGAAGCGAACTGCAGGTTGAGGAAACCGCTCTGCTTCAGACCGACGATATCGCCGGGCCCGCGGATCAACAGGTCCTGTTCGGCAAGATAGAACCCGTCGTTGGACTCCTTCATGGCCCTGAGCCGCTGCTTGCCCAGGTCGGTCAGGTCGTTGCCGAAGACCAGGAAGCAGTAGGACTGCAGGACACTGCGCCCGACACGGCCACGAAGCTGGTGCAGCGCCGCCAGGCCAAAACGCTCGGCGTGCTCGATGACCATGCAGGTGGCATTGGGGATGTCGATGCCGACCTCGACGACACTGGTGGAGACCAGGTAGGTGATCCGCCCCGCCTTGAACTCCTCGAGGATCCGCATCTTCTCCTCTTCTTCCAGTTTGGAGTGCATCAGCGCGCTGGGGATTCCCGGGTACTCCTTTTTCAAATACTCGTACATGCTCGTCACGTCCCTGAGGTCGCTTTCTCCGGTGTCGTCGATTCTCGGGTAGACGAAGTAGGCCTGGTGCCCCCGCTCGAACTCGGTGGCGGTCGCACGGTGCATCCGCTCCCGGCTCGCCTCGCTGACGGTCAGCGTCTTGACCGGCTTGCGCCCCGGGGGCATGGTCTTCAGGGTGGAGACGTTCAGGTCTCCGAAGACCGTAAGGGCCAGGGTGCGGGGAATCGGGGTTGCCGTCATCAACAGCAAATCGGGTACCTCGGCCTTCGAGGTCAGTGCGTAGCGCTGCTCCACGCCGAAACGGTGCTGTTCGTCGATGATCACGTACCCAAGGTTCTTGAAGACGACCTCTTTCCCAAAAAGGGCATGGGTGCCGATGACGATGTCGACGTTGCCTTCGGCGATCTGGCCGAGCAGGAGCGTCCGCTCCTTGCCCTTGACCGCCCCGGTCAGGTAGGCGAGCCGTACCCCGAAGGGAGCAAGCAATCTGGCTGCCCCGTCAGCGTGCTGTCGGGCAAGCAATTCGGTCGGAGCCATGAAGGCCACCTGCTTGCCTTGGCTGACCACGTGCAGGGCGCTGACCCAGGCGACCAGCGTCTTGCCGCTTCCGACGTCCCCTTGCAGCAGCCGGTTCATCGGCCGGCTTGAGTCCAGGTCCCCACGGATTTCCTTCAGGCTGGACATCTGGTCGGGAGTGAGGCTGAAGGGGAGCGAGGCGATCAGCCTCAGTTCCAGCGGGTAGGGAGCCGACTCCCGGCGGATTTCAGGCCTGGTCGAGCCTTCGTGCCGGCGGGTGAAGAGCTGCATGTACAGGAACTCGCCGAAGGCAAGCGTGCGCCGGGCATCCTCCTCCGCTTCCATGGAAGCAGGTTGATGCAGCTGCCGGATCGCCTTGTCGGTGGGAAGGAGATGGTACTGTTCCCGCAGATAGTCGGGAATCTCTTCCCGGAAGAGCGCCACCGAGGAAAGGACGGTCGCCTCGTCGCGGCGGATGATGCGCTGGCTGAGAGAGCCGCGTAGCGGGTAGATGGGAAGCACCTTGCCGAACTGGGGCGGCATTCCCTCGACAGGTGCCGGATGGAGCTCGAACTTCGAGCATTGCACCTGTCCCTTGTAGCGGGATACCTGTCCGTACAGATAGTAGAGCCCCCCCACCTCGATGGAACGCTCAAGGAAGTTTCGTCCGAAGCAAAGCAGCTGGAGCTTCGCTCCCGAGCCCTCGCAGTCCTGGACCTGGATTTTCAAGATCCGGTCACGCCAGGAATGGCCTCCGAAGTAGGAATGGCCGGTGACCAGCACCTTGGTGTTGACGAACTGTCCGTCCTGGGTCGCGTCGATGGGGTGGATGCGGGAGCGGTCCTCGAAGGCGCGTGGGCGCATCTGCAGCAGGTCGCTCTGGGTGACGATCCCCAGGTCCCGGTAGCTCTGGGCTGCCGCGGGTCCGACCCCCTTGAGCTTGGTCATCGGTTCGGGCAGGTTGCGGTAGTAGGTTCCTTCCATCACAGTCGGATCAAATAGGAAGCCAGCCGGCTCGTGCCCAGGCGCAGGAGGAAATACAGGACCAGATAGAAGGTGAAGCTCCACCAGGCCAGACGACGCATGCTCACCAGCCGGTGCCCGAAGAACAGGCGCTGGACGAAGTCAAGGAATCCCCGGGACATTCCTTCCAGCGCCATCAGCAACGGGCTGTTCCTTCCGTCCCGGCGATAGGTGAGGAAAACCTGGATGCCGACAAGCAGCAAGGCGAACCAGCACAGCGGGGCGAGCATATAGTTCCAGCATGCCTGGATGACCAGGGCGGCCACCATCGGTGGCGTGACCCTTCCGTAGGCGCCGAACAGGCTGAAGATGCTCTGCAGGATGGAGAGCACCATCAGCGCCACCACCGGGCTGAAGTCGATGCGGCCGCGCCGTGCCCACCGGATATGGCGGAACATGTCCAGATAGGGGTCGACAAGGGCGGAAAGGACGCGGAGCAGCGGAGAGCTTTGGAAATAGGGGCCGGGAATCTGCACCCAGGTGAGCATCACCCGGATCCAGATCAGGAGCGTGTAGATCGAGATCGCTACCGCGACGAAGCGGCTGGCTGCCATGGCGTATTCCATCGGTTCACCTCCTAATCGAACCAGATGCCCTCGATCGGCACCTGCTCCTTTACCATTCTCGTGAAGTTGTCGGTGTAGGAGACATTGAAGGCTCGGCCACAGGCGATTGTCGTCTTTTTGTCGTCCTCCAGCACGACCAGCCTGAGCGAGATTGGTCCTCCGTTCTCCAGGCAAAGGTCATGGAGCTTGCTCAGGTTGTCCTGGGTGCAGGCCTCTTTGCGGATGCGGATATGGCAGGTGGTCACGTTGATCGGCTGCAGGTCGTCGGGGTTCTGCAACACCTGGTCGACGACGAAGGATGGCTTGTCGTTTCGTTGCTCGAACTTGCCGATGAAGCCGTAGATCTGGTCATTCGCGAGGATGGCCTTGTACTGCTCGTAGGCTTTGGGAAAGAGGGTCGCGTCGAAGCTTCCGTTCTTGTCGGTCAGCGTCAGGAAGGCCATGACCGTCCCCTTTTTCGTCGTGTAGGGACGTAGCGTGGTGATCGCGGCGACCTCGTTGGTCTCCTTGCCGTAGGGAATCTCCTCGGGTTTGGCGACATTGACCCGCACGCACTCCTTGATGGTCTTGGCGTACTGGTCCAGCGGGTGTCCGCTCACATAGAAGCCCAAGAGCGCTTTTTCGCTCTCCAGTTTCTCGGCCGGGGTCCAGTCCTCGTGAGGCTCCATGACGAACTCCTCGGAGGAGGAACTCGGCGAGCTGTCGA
>Ga0256404_1012536_pt1 | contig 11010 bp, 8 predicted proteins | sample RumenRJG_01DNA_FD_185990 | JGI IMG/M metagenome (GOLD analysis project Ga0256404, IMG submission 185990) | Bovine rumen microbial communities from Lethbridge, Alberta, Canada - RJG_01 | ecosystem: Host-associated > Mammals > Digestive system > Stomach > Rumen | place: Canada: Alberta | collected...
AAGTCCTATTTTTAAGTAGGGCTTAGAGCCGTTTACGCTTTTTTCAATGAAAACTCAACAGATTGCCCGAAATCTGCACCTCTGGGATGAAGTTAGGGACTATTGCTTATTTGCAACAGTCCCTTTGAAATATCAGTTTGCCCTTACGCTGCCCCTGACTGTTCTTTTGTAAGCCACAAGGCAGATGGGAAGGATAATGAACAGCATCGGGATATCGACTGCAAGTTCAAGCACGTTCTTTATGACTCTTGCGGCTACAGCGGAAGAATACGCGGCTTTGGGGATAAAGCCGTAGTGCAGATTGAGCGCTGTATTGATGAACAGATTGATGATAACGACATCAAGCAGTCTTGCGATCACGATCCTTACGAACATCGAGATGTCCTTATCTTTCACGCGGATAGGGTGAACGCTGAACTTATGGTACAGGCAGATGCCGTAGATAAGTCCCTGCAGACCTGCTACAAGCGTATACGCAGGCAGAAAGCCGCCTGTGGGGTGTACCATGAATCCGACAACGTCGCACGCAAATCCTGCAAAGACCGATACTGTCGGTCCGAACAGCATACCGATGACTGCGATCGCGATGAACGCGAAGTTCAGTTTAGTGAACCCGATGTCGACCGAGAAGGATTCAATAAGCATAGATACGGCGATAAACACGCCTGTTATCGCAACGCTCTTTATGCTTTTGAATTCTTTCGCCGAATTGACGAACATACGAAAAAAGCTCTTCATAAACATACCTCCTTATGCGAGCCGTCGCTTTGTGCATAACGGGGTCTATGAAAAGCTCCTATTACACATTCAGCGGGATGCGAGGACTAAACCGCAAGGGCTTGCTTGATGCCGTTCCCTTTTCGTCCCGCCGACAACTCCCCGTCCGGCAGGCACTTAACGCTTAGACCTCTACTCTGTTGTTTTGTTTTTTCTATCTACAAATCAGGAGTTTATCCCTCATTATAGTCATATTGCACCTGCCCCACGATTCGTTTTTATAAACAAACGCATCGTCAGCGGTGTTTCTTTCGGTAAAGCCAGCATTTTCGTAGCACCTGCGAGCCGCCGCATTTGCGGTGAACACGTTGAGGTGTACAAGATCTGCCTTTGCAATATCATAGGCATACTGTGCCGCGAGCCTTACCATTTCTTTACCGTATCCTTTGCCGCGCTGCATTGGATCAACAAGAACGAATTTGAGCATTGCCTCGCTTGAATCATAATTCACCGAGCAGCAGATAAATCCGACTAAACTGCCATCGTCCGTTGCTGCCACAAATGCCTGATCGCCCTCACGTTCAAACTGATCCTCAACAAACCTGCCGAACTCCTCCTTTTCAAGCGGAAAAGCAATGCGGTTTGCGCACCAAAGAGCGTGGGCTCTTTCATCGGTGATCCAGTTCTTCATCAAGTCAAAATCATGACTGTGAACATACGGTCTTAACCTCATATTCTGTTATCTCCCCGTTTGTATCTGTCTGTCTTTTTATTATATCAGAATGCGGTCTTGTAAAGGATATCGTAAAGCTCGTCCTCGAAAGGCTTCTTCATGCTGAGAGCTTCCTGGATATCAACATCGTAAACCTCGCCCTTGCGGAATCCGCATACTCTGTTGCCGATGCCCTGCTCAAGCAGCTCAACTGCGTGATAGCCAAGCCTTGTAGCAGCAACTCTGTCACGAAGTGTAGGCGAGCCGCCTCTCTGAACGTGACCGAGTACGGTAGCTCTTGACTCAACACCTGTAAGATCCTGAAGGGTCTTTGTGATATAATCGGTCTTGCCGATACCCTCTGCAACTATGATGATAAAGTGAGTCTTGCCCTGTGCCTTTGACTCGATCATTCTTCTTGCGATCTCGTCAAGGTCATAATCCTTTTCAAGAGTGATGCAAGCCTCTGCACCGACAGCGGCTGCAACATTTATTGCTATGTATCCTGCTTTTCTGCCCATTACCTCAACAACAGAGCATCTGTCGTGGGACTGTGCAGTATCCTTGATCTTATCGACCATTTCCATAGCCGTATTCATAGCTGTATCGTAACCAATGGTATAATCCGTGCAAGCGATATCATTGTCGATAGTTCCCGGGATACCTATGCAGGGGATACCTGCTTTTGAAAGGTCTGCCGCGCCTCTGAACGAGCCGTCACCGCCGATAACAACGATACCGTCAAGGCCCATTTCCTCGCACTTCTTTTTACCCTTCAGAACGCCATCCATGTTCCTGAACTCGTTGCATCTTGCAGTATAAAGGCAAGTACCGCCTCTCTGGATAATGCCTGAAACGGTCTTTGCGTTCATCTCGATAACTTCGCCGTTGAGCAGTCCGTTGTAGCCTCTCATGATACCTACAACTTCCATACCCTTGTACAAAGCAGAACGGCAAACGGCTCTTACAGCCGCATTCATTCCCGGAGCATCTCCGCCGCTTGTCAAAACACCGATTTTCATTGATTTGTCCTCCTATATATCATCTTATGTACAATTTTTCCCTGAATATCATAACACAAAGCCCCTGAATTGTCAAGGGCTTTGAAACAACTTAACACTTTCTTTTCACTTTTGATACAGTCTTATTCCTCAGGGGCTGGCTGAGATTTTTCTGTATTTGCAGCAGTCTGAGTCTGTTTGGTCTGCTTGGTCTCCGACTGTACAGGCTCCTGCTTGGTTTCGCTTTGTGTTTCGGTCACTTTTTCGGTAGTCGTAACCGTTTCCTTGCCGTCGGAAACGTAAACTATCAGCACATCACCGTTCTTGACATTTATCTTGTTGCCCGGATAGATGCTCGTACCGATAACAGAACCCGCAGTCTGCGTGCCTCTCATCTCGGTGACCTTATACTTGATGTTCCATTCATTGAGCAGGTCAAGATATGATTTCTGGTCAAGACCGTAATATGCAGGAACAGCTACATTTTCGGGACCTGAACATACCTTGAGGACAAGCTCGGGCTTCTTGCTCGGGTCATAGCTCTCGCCCTCGGGGATACTCTGCGCAACAACGACATTTCTCTCGTCAGTATCGGAGAAGTACCAGTCTATCTTGAGGGTGAAATTATCACCTATCTGCTGCTTTACGACATCGAGCCTTACGCCTGTCATTTTCGGAACTATCGCGCCCTCGCCAAGTCCTGCTTCGCTGCTTTCGTCCTGTGAGGACTGCGCATCTGTTTTTGAGGAGCTGTCGGTCATGCTGTCTTTTTTACTGAAATCAATAACTCTTACCGATGATGAAGAGCTTGTGCTTTTTTCGGAAGGTCCTGACAGCAGCAGGTACAGCAGGAAGATGCAAAGTGCAAGTATAACAGCTATAAACACCCAGCTCACGATGATAGCGGCTGTGCTTTTTTTCTTGACCTTTGCCTGATTGACGGGCTTGTTCGCGGGGCGTCTTTCACCCTGTCTTTCACGGCTGCTTCTGGGGATATGCTGTACGGGTATCGTCTGTGTTGAACCCTTTTCCATTTCGATATGCTGTCTCGGACGCTGTTCAAACAGTGCAGATACAAGCTCTGTAACTGTCTGTATCCTATCCTCGCCTCTTACAGCCATAGCCTTGGCGATAACTCTGGAGATGTGCGGCGAGATACGCGGATTTATGCGTGCAGGCTCGACCATGGTATCGTTTTTGGTTCTTGTCTGCGCATCAAGCGGCATAGTACCGGTGAGTATCCTGTAAAGCACTGCGGCAAGCGCATAAACGTCTGTCCAGGTGCCCTGCCATTCAAGTGACGAATACTGCTCGGGGGCGGTATATCCCGAATAGAACTCGGGCAGCAGCCCGGTATTTGAAGTTCTTATCGAGCTTATGCAAAAGCCTGTGAGCTTCAGCTCGCCGTCAGTGGTCACGATTATATTCTCGGGAGAGATACCTCTGTGGATAATACCGGCGTTGTGGATTATGCTCAGTGTTGTGAAAAGCGGTACAAACAGCTTTTTCACCTGCTCCCACGAGAGAAAGCCGCTGTTTGACTGCAAGAATTTCTTGAGCGAAACGCCCTCGACATACTCAAGGATAACATAGGTAGTATTATTTGCATTGAACATATCCCTTGCAGTTGCGATATGGTGCAGATTGCGCATTTTTGAAAGCGTTCTGTTCACATCGGCAAACTCGGACATAAACGTTTTGTACTTTGCAAGGCAGTCTTTATTAACTATAAGCTCCTGCGTACTGCTGTCCCTCTCGCAGAGGGTATCGGGCATATACTCACGGCAGACGCACTTACATTTGCCGACCATATCGTAGCAGATATAAGATGCACCCTCGCCGTTGTAGGATAGCATTTTACCGATTATATATCTGTTGTCAAGCACAGTTTTGGGTGCAAGATAAGCTTGCAGATGCGGTATATTTTCCGTATAGCTGCAATATTGGCACTGTCCGTTCGGGTCTAACTCGTTCATACAGCCCATACACAACTGTTCACGTGGATCCATACCGAACCTCCTTTGGAAATTTTGTATCACTTTATCTTAACAGAAATCTTTAAGCAAGTCAAGTTTTAAGACTAAAATGTTGATATTATGAAACAATTTGTTTTAATTCTGTAACTACTCGGGGCTGTATATAGTATACTTTATTGCGAAATGGCACAAGATTTATGTATATTTTGTATACATTGACCACAGCAGGTGAAAAGCTGATGAAAAAGAACTCAAAGGATTTGACAAGTGCGCGGCAATATTATATAATTGTGCTTGTACCAAAACAAGGAGGCAGTTCCCGAAGGGAATGATATAAATAATGGACGAAAGATATAACGGCAGCAGACCTCGCGGATACGCTCCGCAGGGTGATGAGGGTGAAAGCTACACACAGCAGTTCGTTCGGCAGATGAACGAATACAGCGAAATGGACGGCACAGATTATTTCAACAATGATGTTGACTTTGAATTTGAGCAGTATCCGCCGCAAGCGGGCGAACCGCAGGGCTATCAGCAGATGCCTCAAACGCGAGCAAGGCGCGAATATATCCACCCGAAGCGGCAGCAGCAGGCAAGACAGCCGCGCAGGCAGGCGCAAAGACCGCCCGAAAGGGTGCGCAGGCAGCGTCAAAGCGAACAAAGGCAGGTGCGCGAAACAGCCGCACGCAGGCAGCCAAGGCAGGCGCAATACAAAGAGAATGGCCCTGTGCGCGATTCGGGAGGAGGGACTGCGCGAGTGGAAAACACGGAAGGCACAAAGAAAAAGAGCATAGTAAAGCGCGTTGTCATCATAGTGCTTTCGGTGATATTCGCTCTGTTTGTGATATACAACATTTTGCTCGTATACTTTGTCAGCAAAGTCAAGTCAGTTGAAACGGGCAAGCGTGATGATTCGATACAAGCCACGATGACCGATAAGAATGTCAAGAACATACTTATCATCGGCTGTGATACTCGCGACCCCAACACTAAGGGCAGAACAGACGTTATGATGGTAATGTCGGTCAACACCGAAAAGAAGGTCATCACGATGACCTCCCTGATGCGCGATATGTATCTGCCGCTTGTAGGCTATTACAATGACGGAACGAAGATGTACAACGATGAAGAGCCTGACGGGCTTTACCGCAGCAAGCTCAACGCGGCATATGTATTCGGCGGTGCAGAGCTGCTTATGGATACGATAAAGTACAATTTCGGACTTGAGATAGATGACTACGTTTACATTGATTTCAGTTCTTTCACGGCTATCGCGGATTCGGTGGGCGGCATAACTGTCGAGGTCACTGACGAAGAAGTTGAGGCACTCAATGAGTGTACGCTCGAACAGAACAGGCTCAACGGTGACCCTGACACAAAGGATTATCTCAAAAAGGGCGGAAAAGTCGAGCTCAACGGCAATCAGACGCTTTCATACGCGCGTATGCGCCGTGTCGGCAATGCTGATTTCCAGAGGACGCAGCGTCAGAGGATCGTTATGACAAAGCTTATAGAAAAGGTCAAGGACGTAAATATATTCAAAAAGCTCGGCTTTATGAAAGCAGTTATGTCAAGCCTGACGACCAATATGTCAAAGACAGACCTTTTCTTCTACGGCTACAAAGCGCCGTTTTACCTCGGATACGAGATAAAAGAACTGCGTCTGCCCGCTGACAACGAATTTGAGTACGGCGAGCACGCAGGTCAGTCCACACTTGATGTTGACATTGAAAAGTGCCGCAAGCGTATCAAAGAAGCAATATTTGACTAAAAAACAAGGACCGTATCTCACAGCTGCGTGATACGGTCCGATTATTTTACAGATTTTCGGGATATACAAGGGTCGATGTGTAGTAAAGGAACTTGTTTTCACCGTCAAATGAAACATCAAGTATAACCTGCTGCTCGTCGCCTGTGTCGGAATCATACCAGTATCTGTAGCGGTATGTCACAAGGTCAGACGAATAGGTCACAGAATACGGGTCGATATCAATAGCGTCCTCGACCTTATCATATGATGCGCCCTTGTCGAATTTATCAAGGTTGATAAGCTTTTCGCACTCAACGCCCTTGATGTTCTTTTTCAGCAGCTTGAAGTCACAGTACTTGACAGACTGTATCTTCTGCTTTTTATCGGTAACTATCAGCACCGCCCATTCGGGATAGGTAATGCCATCTACCTTTACAGAGTCCTCACTCTCCTCGACATAGTTGAACTCAAGCGCTCTGTTAAGCCCTGCATACGCTGATTTATCGCTGAAATGCATATCCATTTTTGTTTCTGCGACTGCAACGGTAGTGCCGATGTATTCCGCGGTTTTTCTTGCAAGCTTTTTGCCCTTGCCGCTTGCGATGCTGACAAACAGCGTGATGATCAGCAGGATTATCAAAGCCACAGCTATCACTGCAAGCAGTATCTTCAGATGCTTCATACCGAATTTGCTGCGCAGTTTTTCGGTCGTTCCGAGCTTTGATGTCTCAAGCGGATTCTTCTTTTTATTCTTTTTATTGAAAAGCTTGGTGGACAGTTTAGTATTCTCGCTGCTTTCTTTTATCACGACACCGCAGTTGGTGCAGACGTTGTCGTTTTCGCCGATCTTCTTGCCGCACTTGGGACAATCCATTCATAACCCTCCCCTGATATGTTTTCTATGATCACAGACATTATATCACAGTTTTCATTCAAAGTCAACAAAGTGTGCGCGGCTCGTATAAAAGATAAGCCCCGAAGCATCACAAAGCACCTCGGGGCGATTATTATTCATACCGATAAGATCAGTCGAGCCATACGCAGTCAACGATGTCACGATCGACCTTGACAAGCTTTTCGTCAACAAATGCTGCTGCCCAGCCGTGTTCCTCGTCCCACGGGCAGTTGAGCTGCATAATAACGCAGTATGGGACATTCTGCGACTCGTAAGGGGAATCCCCTGTTTTGCTTTTTGCATATATCGCATCTTCAAGCACATATATCCTGACATCTGTTCCGATATAGCCGATAAGGTCGGCAGGTGTTTTCAGCTTAGGCCAGAACTCCTCGCTTTCTTCCTCGTCATCAGGTCCCCACTGCTCATACATATCATCATAGTACAGACGAATAAAAGCCTGAAGCATTTCATTCTCAAGCGATGTATCCCATTTCTCTATCAGCCTTTTGCAGTAAAGGTCGTTCAACTCCTCATCTTCAATATCAACGTCTATCTCAAAGGTCTGCGGATCAAGCAGAGTTTTGTCAGCCATATTTATCCTCCTCATCAGATCTGTTATATAAGTGTCATCTGGTCGGGGTCTTCGATATCCTTTGCGAAAGAGCCTGCAACGGGTATAGTTTTGCTGCGGTACTTTGAAAGCTCTGCGGCGGTCTGTTCACTGACAAGGAAAGCCTTTTCAACGGTGGACTTTGCCTTGCAGGTCATTACCTGAACGCCGATCGTATCGCGCGATGCCTTCGGCATAAGCAGAGAGGTATTGAATATCATCGCTCTGCCGTTGGTCGTGCGCAGCATAATATCCGCATTTTCCTCTACCCAGAACATCTTAACGAGCTTTGACTTGCCCGAATATGCCGAGGTCAGCTTTTTGCGGTTGGTCTTGGTCTCGTAAGAATCAAGCGGCACCTTTGCGACCTTGCCGTTTTCAAAAACAAATATCATATAGCCCTTGTAATCGGTCGTATTGACCGCATATACAACATTTTCCTCCTTGTCAAAGGAAAGCTTTGCGGGGATATAATCACCCATTGCGGACGCCTTTGAATCGGCAAACTGCGACAGCTTTGCCTTATAGACGCTGCACTTGTCGGAGAAGAAAATAAGGTCGCTCTTGTTTGTGGTCTCGGTGTGCTGGGAGATAAAATCGCCCTCTTTGAGCTTTTGCTCGCTCGCCATACGAAGCGACTGCGGAGTACACTTTTTGAAGTAGCCCTCACTTGAAAGGAATATCTCGCAAGGATAGTCGGGTATCTCCTCCTGCTCGTCTATCTCTACAACATCGGATGCGTAGTAGTATCCTGTTTTTCGGGGCTGTGCGTACTTTTTCTTTACCTCTTCAAGTTCTTTTATTATTACCTGCTTTATCTTTCTATCGCTTTCCAGCAGCTCGGCGAGGCGGTTTATCTCCTCCTCCAGCGCTTTTGTTTCCTCGGTGCGCTTCAGGATATACTCGCGGTTGAGGTGACGCAGTTTAATTTCGGCAACATACTCTGCCTGGATCTCGTCAATGCCGAAGCCTATCATAAGGTTTGGCACAACGTCTGATTCTTCCTTTGTCTCGCGCACGATCTTTATCGCCTTGTCGATATCGAGCAGTATCTTTCCAAGGCCTTTGAGAAGATGCAGCTTGTCCTGCTTTTTCTTCATATCAAAGGCTGTTCTGCGCTTTACGCAGCCGATGCGGAAAGCGACCCATTCCTTGATTATATCGTACACACCCATTACCTTTGGGTAGCCTTTTACAAGGATATTGAAGTTACAGCTGAAGGTGTCCTCAAGCGGAGTCTGCTTGTAAAGCTTTTGCATAAGCTTATCTACCTCGACACCTTTTTTAACGTCTATCGCGATCTTCAGACCGTTGATGTCTGTTTCATCTCTTATGCCCGAGATCTCTCTTATCTTGTTTGCCTTGATAAGCAGACGTATCTTGTCAATTATCGCCTCGACATTGGTGGTGTAGGGTATCTGTGTTATCTCGATACATCTTTGCGCCTTGTCAAAATCGTACTTTGCACGCAGTCTTACAGAGCCTCTGCCTGTGCGGTATATCTTGTCAAGCTCCTCCTCGTCGTACAGCATATTTGCGCCGCCGGGAAAATCGGGACCTTTAAGCGTTTCAAGTGCGTTGAAGTCGGGATTTTTCATAAGTGCGACGGTCGTTTCGCACACCTCGCCGAGATTGAACGGGCACACCTGGCTCGCCATAGAAACGGCTATACCTGCGTTTGCGTTGACAAGTATGGTCGGGAAGGTCGCAGGGAAAAGCGTAGGCTCGGTAGTGGTGTTATCATAGTTTGGCACAAAGTCAACAGTATCCTTGTCGATGTCCTTGAAAAGCTCGTCGCAGATAGGCTCAAGCTTTGCCTCGGTATAACGCGATGCGGCATAAGCCATATTCTTTGAGTACTGCTTGCCGAAGTTGCCCTTGCTTAATACATACGGGTGCAAAAGCGCCTCGTTGCCTCTTGAAAGACGCACCATCGTTTCGTAGATAGTCGCATCGCCGTGAGGGTTAAGACGCATTGTCGCACCGACAATATTTGCAGACTTTGTCAGTCCCCCGCTTAACAGGTTCATCTTGTACATCGTGTAAAGGAGCTTTCTGTGCGAGGGCTTGAAGCCGTCTATTTCGGGGAACGCTCTTGAAACTATAACGCTCATCGCGTAGGGCATATAGTTTGTTTCAAGCGTCTGTGTTATCTTTTGTTCAACAACGAGTCCTGCGCCGTCGATATAAGCATCGCTTTTTTTCTTCGGGAGCGCAGTCTCCTTGCTCTTTTTCCTTGGCATATAATCTGTCCTTTCGGGTTTAGTGCTAAACTATTCAAATCAAGAAATATCAGCCATTTCGAGATAGTCGATACCGTTGTTGGTGATGAACTCTTTTCTTCCTGCAAGATCGTCACCCAGCAGCATATCGAACATCCACTGCGTCATTTCCATATCATCGGGGCAAACCTTGATAAGCCGCCTTGTAGACGGATCCATCGTGGTAAGGCTCATCATTTCGGGTTCGTTCTCACCAAGTCCCTTTGAGCGCTGTACGGTGCATTTCTTATTGCCGATCATCTGCATTATCTTCGCCTTCTCGGGTTCATCATATGCAAAGTATGTTCTGTCGGAGGTGGTTATCTCAAACAGCGGTGACTCGGCGATATACACATAGCCCTTTTCGATAAGCGTAGGTGTGAGCCTGTAAAGCATCGTGAGTATCAGCGTTCTTATCTGGAAGCCGTCGACATCGGCATCGGTACAGATAACTATCTTGTTCCAGCGCAGGTTATCGAGCGAGAACATCGAAAACTCCTTGTTCTTGCCTGTTTTGACCTCAACACCGCAGCCGAGGACTTTTATAAGGTCAACTATTATCTCGTTTTTGAATATCTTATCATAGTCGGCTTTGAGGCAGTTGAGGATCTTTCCTCTTACGGGAATGACTGCCTGGAACTCTGCGTTTCTCGCCATTTTAACAGAACCCAGCGCCGAGTCGCCTTCCACGATGTAAAGCTCTCTCTGCGAGAGGTCTTTTGAACGGCAGTCAACGAACTTTTCCACCTGGTTTGCAAGATCCATCTTGCCCGTGAGGTTCTTGACAACATTGAGCCTTGTCTTTTCGGCAGACTCGCGGCTGCGCTTGTTTATCATGACCTGCTCGGCGATCTTGAGCGCTTCATCGGGATTTTCTATAAAGTATATCTCCAGCTGATGCTTGAGAAAATCGGTCATCGCGTCCTTGATGAACTTATTGGTGATAGCCTTTTTGGTCTGGTTTGCATACGAAGTCTGCGTTGAGAACGAGCTTGAAACAAGCACGAGGCAGTCTTCTATATCGGGGAAGGTTATTGGTTTTTCGTTTTTAAGATACTTATTGTTATTTTTAAGATATGCATTTA
>Ga0256404_1012538_pt1 | contig 11009 bp, 9 predicted proteins | sample RumenRJG_01DNA_FD_185990 | JGI IMG/M metagenome (GOLD analysis project Ga0256404, IMG submission 185990) | Bovine rumen microbial communities from Lethbridge, Alberta, Canada - RJG_01 | ecosystem: Host-associated > Mammals > Digestive system > Stomach > Rumen | place: Canada: Alberta | collected...
GAAGAGTACAAGGTAGATAGGTCAGAGGTGGAAGTGCAGTAATGCATGGAGCTGACTGTCACTAATCGATCGAAGGCTTGATCAAGGACGTCATTCCATCGGAAATCTGTATGAAGTTTTGAAGGTACATTAATTTAAAGTACTAGTAATCCTCCTTAGCTCAGTCGGTAGAGCATTCGGCTGTTAACCGAAGTGTCGTTGGTTCGAGTCCAACAGGGGGAGTTTTCTTTTTATAGGGCCCCTTGGTCAAGCGGTTAAGACATCGCCCTTTCACGGCGGTAACATGGGTTCAAATCCCGTAGGGGTCATTGATAAGGTTACAAGTGGGGACCTTTAGCTCAGTTGGTTAGAGCAGCCGGCTCATAACCGGTCGGTCCTGGGTTCGAGTCCCCGAAGGTCCATTAAAAAAGAATAAGGCCCGGTGGTTCAGCTGGTTAGAACGCCGCCCTGTCACGGCGGAGGTCGAGGGTTCGAGTCCCTCTCGGGTCGTTTAAGCTTCTGTTTTTTCCAGAAGCTTTTTTTGTACCTGTTAAAAAATTAAATATTCTTATTGATTAGTACTTGATTTATTTTCATAAGAGTATATAATATATAGGTGTTGTGAGAATAACAGAATATGTGTGTGTAGCTCAGCTGGATAGAGCACTTGGCTACGGACCAAGGTGTCGGGGGTTCGAATCCTCTCACGCACGTTAACGAGATCTAGGACAATGTCCTAGATCTTTTTTTATTTGAATATATATTTTTTAGTTTGATTTTATCATTGGACCTTATTCCCTACATCATTTGCCAGATGAATAAAAGAAACAACAATGAATGAACCAGTCATCTGTGAATGAAACCTAACATCCATCAATGAAAAGAACAATGAATGTGCCAAGCAACAATGAATGCAATCTGGCATGAAGTTCTTTACTTTTCTAAATCAACAAGGCTTACACCTAATTCGTTTGCTACCTGGATTTTGAATTTCTGATCGTTTGTCTGATTTTGTAAAGTAGCTTGTAATTGGAGATAGTTTTTTGTCTCTCCATTATATAAGATGTTTAGAATCTTTGATTTTGTGGTTTGATCAAGTGATTTTATTTCTTTTGGCGACAACAATTCGAAGTAATATCTTGGGATCTGATCGTTACTTAGTGTGAAAGTACCAAGGCTTTTTGTACCGTCTCCATTATCATTCCATTGATCCTCGATATCTGTAGTTAATAGGTTACCCTGACCATCAGTAATTTTAATGTTATTAATTGTTAGTTGTGTATCAAATGTTTGCTCGATTTTTCTATTCTCAGAACGTTCTTGTTTCTCTAGTTTTGCTTCTTGTTTTTCTTCCGTAGTTAATCTGTGTTTAAACACTGTTTTACTAAGAATAATTCCTATAAGCATGGATAGTAAAACGATTAGTATGGCTGATATGATATTTTTCTTATTTAACATGATATCTCCCTTGTTTCCCTTTTAGGCATATTGATTACATTTATAAGATGTTCATTATATTGAGTCATTCCTGTTATCTGATATATAATGATCGCTTTATATACAGTGACAAATTTGTATTCTACTATTTGAAATTGTACGGTGATTATTTAAGACGAATCTATTCTTATATTATATCGGAATTTTATTATATTTCGGGGGCTTTTTTATTTTTTAGTGATTCGTATTCTTCTGATTATGCTATTAGACGAGATACAATAATGGAAAATGCGCTGATCGGAAGTACGGATGGAACATATAGTTCCTGTACGTTTAGGCTTTCTGCACGAAAATGCGAAACATTGATAAAAAATTGTCAATTCATACGGATATTATAAAAACTGAGGATTATTATTGTGCATTTACGTTATTGTTTTTTGCAATATAAATGCTAAAATTTTATATAAATTGTGAGATCATTCACACACATATACAAATATTACCATATGAGACTTTAGGCATGTAGTTTTGACACATAGTTAACATTGCTTTATGTTAATAGAAATATTTGAAATGGGAATTCTTTGTATAGTATGATTGTTTTTACGTAATATAAGTATTTTTGTATTGAGAAATACAACGTCTATCCAGAAAGAGAGGAATTTTATGAAGTCTTTTGATTATGTTGTTAAGAATCCACTTGGTATTCATGCTAGACCTGCAGCTCGTATCGCTCAGACTTGTATCAATTTTAAGAGTGAAGTTTTACTTTCTGTAGATGGTGCTGAGGCAAACGGTTCTAATGTCCTCTCAATTCTTCGCTTAGAGGCTATTATGGGATCTACTGTTCACATTCAGGTAGATGGTCCAGATGAGGAAGAAGCTGTTGCAGCAATCCAGGCTGTACTGAATGAGGAGACTCCAAAGGGTAAGAAGGCAGAAGTATTGAAGGTAGCTTTCTTCGGTACTAAGAGCTACGACCGTCTCTTCTTCAGCGAGCTGGCTAAGGATCGCGGAGAGGGTGCATACAACGTTGAAATCAAGTATCTGAAGACTCGTCTCACAGAGGATACTGCAGAACTTGCTAATGGCTACGATGCGGTTTGCATTTTCGTAAATGATGAAGCTCCTCGTGCTGTAGTTGAGCAGTTACATAAGGGCGGCGTAAAGCTGATCCTTCTTCGTTGCGCTGGTTTCAATAATGTAGATATGGAGGCAGCTAGAGAGTGTGGCATCACTGTATTACGTGTTCCTGCTTATTCTCCATACGCAGTTGCTGAGCACGCTATGACTCTGATTACTGCAGCTAACCGTCGTATCCACAAGGCTTACAATAAGGTTGGCGACAACAACTTCGCATTAAACGGATTACTTGGTGTGGATCTGCACAATAAGATTGCTGGTATCATGGGTACTGGTCGTATCGGTGTCTGCATGGCTCGTATCTGCAAGGGCTACGGCATGACTGTTCTGGGATGGGATGCTTTCCCTAATAAGAAGCTGGAGGAAGAGGGCCTGCTTACTTATGTATCTAAGGAAGAGTTACTGAATCGTGCAGATCTGATCTCTCTGCATGCTCCTCTGATTATGGGTGAGGGTGGTACTTATCACTTAATCAACCGTGAGACAATCGCCGAGATGAAGGATAATGTAATGCTTGTTAATACTTCTCGCGGTGGTTTGGTTGATATCGAGGCTCTAATCGATGGACTGAAGGCGAATAAGTTCCACGCTGTTGCTCTGGATGTATATGAGGGCGAGGATGAGAACGTTTATACAGATCATTCTGAGGATATGCTGTCTAACGATATCGTTGCTAGACTGACAATGTTCCCTAACCTGATTCTGACTTCTCACCAGGCATTCTTCACAAGAGAAGCTCTGCAGGCAATCGCTGCTGTAACTCTTGAGAATGCTAAGAACTTCAATGAGGGTCTTCCATACGGTCCTGCTGAAGTTAAATAATAGATTGCTTTTTGCCGAGAGAGTTTTAGAGTCATTGTGTAAATGATATATGTAATTGTTGAGTTCTAATCAATAAGGACTGGATTTTTAGTAGGAATGCATTGGTTTTGATTTTGACTGATTCATCCAGAAGTGGTTGAATTCTAACTAGTGAAGTGCTATTTTTAAAACCGAGGTCTGATGAATCAAGTTGAATAGAGTTGATACGAATAGAAAAAACTATAGTTGAGACGAAATTGTTAAAAACATGATTATGACATAGGGGTTATGACGTATATAAGGCCCTTAGGTCATAATCGGATATTAAAATTTCATATGTTTTACAGAGGGAGCTTTAGAAAGCTGAGAGGTACGTGTGACGTACGACCTATAACCTGATTTGGATAATGCCAACGTAGGGATTGTAAGTTGATGTGTATATTTTTACAGGGTTCCTTTTGGGACCCTGTTTTTTTGTGGTTATGAGCGGGGGACGAGACATGACGGAACGAGACTTGTTAGAGGAAATAAGAAAGACAAAGCCATTGGTACACTTAATTACCAATGATGTGACGAGGACCAACTGCGTGAATGCGGTCTTGGCTATTGGCGCCTCTGCAATCTGCGGAGAAGCGATTGAGGAAGTGGAAGATATCACAGGGATTTGCAATGCGCTGGTTTTGAATATAGGCACACCCAATAGGGAGAAATATAAGGCAATGCTTTTGGCTTGTGCTAAAGCAAATGAAATTGGGATTCCAGTTGTATTAGATCCAGTGGGAGTTGGGGTGTCGAATTTCCGAAAAGAATTCATAAAAGAATTACTTGGAAGAAGTCGAGTCACAATCATCCGTGGAAATATGAGTGAGATGAGATACTTACATGATCTATTGTGCCCTGGTGATAAAGCTTTTGAAGGATCGATTCCAGATGAAAATGCCTCTATTAACTGTAATTGTAATTGTACTTGGAGAAAAAATGAGTGTCCTAAGGAGGAATCACGAGGAGTGGATTCTTCTGAGAAGGACTGGATCGGTCAAGAGGAATTAATGGAACTAAGTATCGTAACAGGGGCAGCTCTTGTAATGACTGGCAAGCGAGATGTGATTGTCTCTCCAGGGGAGATTACGACTTGTGACTCAGGAAGTATCTGGCAGACCAGATTAACTGGATTTGGATGTATGCTTTCTGCCTGCCTAGGGGCGATCGCCTCAACAGTGAAAATTAGTTCCAATATAAAAGGTATGAAAGTGGATACAGGGTGCCCCAGGGATGATTTGATGAGTCGACTTCAAGTGCCTGTAGCTGATTTCGTAAGAATCTATGGAATGTGTGGCGAGGCTGCAGAGAAAAGATTACGTGATGGAGATGGCGCTGGGAGCTACATGACGTATTTCATGGATGCTTTGTCCAGGGTCTACATTTAGGAAGGGAGAAAGGCAGAGGACGTGAAAAAGGAAGCAGTATTACTCTATGGAATTACAAATGAATCGGTTTTGAAGGATGGCTACAGTCTTGAGAATGCGGTGGAGGATGCGATTCGAGGTGGAATCACCATGCTTCAATTCAGGGATAAGACGGCTAGCGACCAGGAGTATGTAGAAAAGGCGAGACGATTACATGAGATCACACATGCCATGGGTATTCCACTGATTCTGAATGACCGCGTGCATCTGGTGAAGGAGTGCCAGGCGGAGGGCGTCCATGTGGGACAGAGCGACTCTAGTGTGCTAGAGACCAGACGATTGCTGGGAAGTGACTATATCGTTGGCGCAACGGCTCATAATCTTGAGGAAGCAATCTGTGGGGAACTGGAGGGGGCGGATTACCTGGGAATTGGTGCTGCCTTTGGATCGAAAACAAAACTGGATGCGAAGGCTTTTGATATACGTGAATATGCAACGATTACCCAAGAAGTGGAGATTCCAATCTGCGCGATCGGTGGGATTAATGGAGAGAATATGCAAGAGCTTGCTGGGATGGGACTATCGGGGGTAGCCATGATCAGTGGAATCTTCGGAGCCAGGGATATCACAGCAGAGACAAGTGCCCTGAAAGCTGAAGCGGTAAGATTATTTGGGATGAACTAGCAGTGGCCTAAGTAACAATTGGTCCACGATGCTTTTTTCATAAGTAAAGTAAGAAGAAGTAAAGGAGAGAAAAATGAAAAGTCTAGCAATGAATGAAGGTAATGAAACGGGAATGAATCAGAAGATTATCCGTAAATTGTGTGTGTCTGCAATGCTGGTTGCGCTGACAGTGATTCTGTCACCTTTTTACATTCCAATTGGTGCATCGAAGTGCTTTCCGGTTCAGCATCTGGTGAATGTACTATCTGCGGTTCTGCTTGGACCATGGTGGGGCGTGGCCATCGCTTTTGGTGCCTCTGTCATCCGTAATGCCATGGGAACTGGAACGCTTCTGGCCTTCCCTGGTTCTATGGTTGGCGCTTTATGCTCTGGACTTATGTTTCATTACACGAAGAAATATATACCAACCTATCTGTCGGAGGTAATCGGCGGTGGTGTGCTGGGTGGCTTAATGGCATACCCAGTTGCAGCAATGCTATTAGGTCGTCAAAGCGCTTTTTATGCTTATGTGATTCCTTTCCTGACCAGTGAGGCGGGTGGCGTGATCATTGCGGCATGTTTTATCGGAGTATTGAAGCGAACCAAAGCATTAGACTATATGCGACAGATTCTACAGTAGGTAACTCATCTAGAAATTTGCGACTTATCGCTTTTTCCACGTTATTAAAAACATAAGTAAAACTAATAAAACATTTCAATATATTCGTGACATGGATATATCAAATGTGATATAGTGAAAACTGTTCATGAATGGCGGATATGTGTTCACACCACGAGGACAAAAAGAAAAAGTGTTTGCAACAGTATGGACAAGATTTCATCCTATCAATGATGAACAGGAAGCTACTTCAAATGAGTAGAAGGGAAAAGAAATGTGGAAAGAGATAAATGAATTTCTAGGAATGGTTGATAACTTTGTCTGGGGTGTTCCTCTCATGGCATTGATCCTTATTGGTGGTGTGCTTTTAACCTGCCGTACCAAGATCCTGCAGGTGAGAAGACTTCCGCTGGCTTTGAAGTGGATCTTTCAGTCGGAAAAGGATGGTAAGGGTGAGGTATCTAGCTTTGGTGCCCTGATGACAGCCCTTTCAGCAACCATTGGTACTGGAAATATCGTCGGTGTTGCAACCGCTGTTGGCACTGGTGGACCTGGTGCTTTGTTCTGGATGATCCTGGCAGCTTTCTTCGGAATGGCTACCAAGTACTCTGAAGCGCTTCTCGCTGTTAAATATCGCACCATCGAAGACAATGGTCGTACCCTAGGTGGACCCTTCATGTATATCGAAAAGGGTATGGGCGTAAAGTGGAAGTGGCTGGCTAAGCTCTTTGCCTTCTTTGGCATGTGTGTAGGTCTCTTTGGTATCGGTACATTCTCTCAGGTAAATGGTATCGTTTCTGCTGTGAATGGATTCTTTAATCCATCCAATGCAAAGCCAATCACAATTCCTGGAATTGGTAATTATAGTGCCGTTACAATTGTTGCCTCCTTAATCGTTGCTGTTTTTGTGGCCTTAGTTGTCATCGGTGGCTTGCAGCGTATCTCTAAGGTGGCATCTATTATCGTTCCATTCATGGCAATTACCTATTTTGTATTCGGAATGCTCTTAATCATTCTGAATATTAAAGAGGTTCCAGGAGCATTTGTTTTAATCTGCCAGGCAGCATTTGATCCCAAGGCTTTCACTGGTGGTATGATTGGTTCCTTCTTAGTTGCGATGCAGAAGGGTATTGCACGCGGGATCTTCTCCAATGAAGCAGGACTTGGATCTGCGCCAATTGCAGCAGCTGCAGCTCAGACCAATGAACCTGTACGTCAGGGCCTGGTATCCATGACAGGAACTTTCATCGACACCATAATTATCTGTAACATGACAGGTATCTCTATTGTTCTAACAGGTGCATGGAAGGTGAAGGGATTAGAGGGCGTTGGCATTACAACCTATGCTTTCCAGAAGGGTCTGCCATTCCCAGAGGAAGTATCTCAGTTCGTTTTGATGGTATGCCTGGCATTCTTCGCCTTCACAACGATCCTAGGCTGGGACTACTACAGTGAGCGATGCATCACCTATCTCAGCGGCGGTAAGCAGTCTTCCGTTAAGGTCTTCCGTTGGCTCTATATCCTAGCAGTCTTTGCCGGACCATACATGACCGTGTCCGCTGTATGGACCATCGCAGATATCTTCAATGGATTGATGGCAATTCCGAATATGATTGCCCTGTTCGCACTATCTGGCGTCGTAGCCCGAGAGACCAAGGACTTCTTCCAGCAGAAGAAGCACTTGCAGGGGTAATCCATATGTTAACGCAGTCGGAGTACAAGCTCCGACTGCGTTAAACGCTCCGCGAGGATGCGCACGGATTCGGACAGGAATTTGTCTGCTGAAGCAGACCCGAATCCGGCGCGCAAGACTCGCGAGCGAGTCTTGACTTAGCCCTCATTCATATTTAGGATAATTTTATGTAGAAATGTTAACCGCAGCCAGGTTTTCTGGCTGCGATTTTTTTAACGCAGTCGGAGAAATAGTAACAAGTAACTTGCAGGAAAAACCGACAGGAATTATGATATCTACATGATTACAAATAATACAAAGCAGGAACGCTACGTCCTAATCGCTGTAGATACAGGACGTGGTTATGATGCAGAGAAGTCTCTGCAGGAATTATCAGAATTATTGGATACCGCTGGCGGTGAGACAGTGGATATGATTATCCAGAATATGGAATCCCCTTCTGGAGCTACTTACTTAGGCTCTGGTAAGGTGGAGGAATTGCGCCAATACATCCAGGGAGAGGAAGAGATAGGGAATTCCATTACAGGAATCATCTGCGATGATGAATTGTCTCCAGCTCAGATGAATAACCTAGAGCAGATCCTGGGATGTAAGGTTTTAGATCGTACAACTCTGATTCTGGATATCTTCGCCCAGCATGCAACCAGTCGTGAGGGTAAGGTCCAGGTTGAGATGGCTCAGTTAAAGTACAGAAGCTCTCGCCTGGCAGGTTCACTAGGTGGCTCTCTGTCTAGACAGGGTGGTGGAATCGGTACCCGTGGACCTGGTGAGACCCAGTTGGAGACGGATCGCCGTCTCATCCGTAGTCGCATGGCCAGCCTCAGAAAAACCATCCAGGAGATGGAACGGTCTAGAGATACTGGACGTAAGATGCGCCTGAATAATGGAGTACCAGTCATTGCCATTGTGGGATACACCAATGCTGGTAAGTCCACACTCTTGAACCGTCTGACCCAGTCCAGTGTCTTAGAAGAGGACCAGTTATTTGCTACATTGGACCCAACCACGCGAAGCGGTCAGCTGAATGATGGACAGAAGGTTCTCTTTACAGATACCGTTGGATTCATTCATAAGCTTCCTCATCAGTTGGTTGACGCATTTCACTCCACACTTGAAGAGGCCTCCTATGCAGATATCATTCTCCATGTGATCGATGCCAGCGACCCTGAGTGGGAGATGCATGAGAAGGTGGTCTACGATACCCTGGATGAGCTTGAGATTCATGGGAAGCCGATTCTAACTGCTTTTAATAAGGTGGATCTCTTAGCAGACCCTTTTCATGGGAAGGATGATCGTGCGGAGAAGATTCTCACCATCTCTGCTGCGACAGGCTTCGGTATTGATGAACTTTTAGATAGTATTTCTGATGTCCTTCGTGAGCTTCGGGTTTATATCGATCGGACATTCTCCTACGCTGAGGGGAATAAGGTAAACCGCATCCATGAATCCGGACAGATCCTTACTGAGGAGTACACCGAGGATGGAATCCATGTCAGTGCATATGTACCCCGGAGCCTTTATGGTTGGTTGATGTAAGACGAACAGACAGAAGTAGAAAGAGTAAAGCAAGTGAAGAGTTTTCAGCAAAATGAGCGTTATCCATATAGTGCTATTGGACATGCAGCCGTAAGAGATGGCCAGGGCAGATACTATTGCCGTGCAATCCGCACGCTGAGAGAGGATAATTATGTTCAGTGCATGGACTGTCCACTTCATGGAGGCGAGACCAAGGACTATGCAGGATCTGGTGAGACAGTTCCGGAGTGCTGGTACTATGACTTAGATCTTCAGGATAGCGAGAGTATCACTCCAGAAGAACTCTATAACAGAGAGGAAGCCCTGATTCAGGGAAAGCTGATTCCAGAATTCCCTTATTTCATTGCAGACTTCACTGCAGAGAGGAAATTTGGCATTCTTGAAGATGCCATTCAATTTGCAGCACGAGCCCATGCCGGGCAGGTCCGAAAGGGATCAAGTATTCCTTACATCTGTCATCCAATCGAAGTCATGATGCTAACGGCTCGAATGAGTAAGGATCCTGAGGTAGCTGCGGCAGCAGCACTTCACGATACATTAGAGGATACAGACACCACGGAGGAGGACATCCGTCGTAATTTCGGCGATCGAATTCTCGAGATGGTAAAGGGTGAGAGTGAGGACAAGAGACCTCATCTGCCAGCCCATGAGACTTGGAAACTTCGTAAGGAAGAGTCTCTTAAGAAGGCAAAGACGGCTCCAATAGAGCATAAGATTATTATGCTAGCGGATAAGCTGTCTAATATCCGCTCCACCTATCGGGAGTATCAGAAGATGGGAGATGCGGTCTTTGAACGATTTAATGTGAAGGATAAGGAGAGCCATGCCTGGTATGAAAGAGGCTGCTTAGATGCCTTATCCGAATTGAAGGATCTCCCACAGTACAGCGAATATGCCCATCTGGTGTCGGAAATCTATCACTAGGACACCACACCTTCTTATTGGTCTAAATTTCTAAAAAAAGTGGGAAAACGATACAAAATCCGTTTACTTTGTGCATAAGTGTGATAGAATTCTTATGTAACGAACAGTATTTTAAGGACATAACCTTTATGAGTTTAACGATTTCATCCACGAGACCAAGCGGGTCTACCTCCATTACTTCTAGTGTAGCCCATGCCTATAATCTTAGCAGTCAGTCTCAGGTATCAAGTGCATATACAGAATCTGCTGGACAGATTTCAGGTGCTCAGGTTGAGCCTTCGAATCCTGTGATCTATGCCAATGCCAGCAGGCAGACCAAGACCGTAAGCCCATTTGAAAATGCCCAGGAGGTATCCAAGGCATTTAATCAACTGGCTGAGAGCTTTGGCGGTAGAGCGACTTCCTACAGTCAGGATATGACTGCGGAATCCTATGGGACAATCGGTAGCCATATCGATGTCTATGCTTAGATACAGAAATTGTTGATATTGTATTTTTTGGGACTGTGCTTGGCATGGTCCTATTTTTTATCTGTATGCAGGCTGTCTCCTTGGTTTGGAGTATGCTAAAATGATTATAATTATGGAATTGTTTTGAAAGAGGAATTATATGGAACAATGGACACTGATGGCACCTTGCCACTTTGGCTTAGAATCAGTCTTGAAGAGAGAAATCTATGATTTGGGATATGAGATTACAGAAGTGCAGGATGGTAAGGTGATCTACACAGGTGATCCTGAGGCAGTGTGTCTGTCGAATATACATCTCCGTACCGCTGAGCGTGTGCTTCTAGTGGTTGGCCGCTTCC
>Ga0256404_1012539_pt1 | contig 11009 bp, 6 predicted proteins | sample RumenRJG_01DNA_FD_185990 | JGI IMG/M metagenome (GOLD analysis project Ga0256404, IMG submission 185990) | Bovine rumen microbial communities from Lethbridge, Alberta, Canada - RJG_01 | ecosystem: Host-associated > Mammals > Digestive system > Stomach > Rumen | place: Canada: Alberta | collected...
ATATCCCCATCTTTTAAGACTAATATAAGGTCTGCATTTTTAATTGTAGAAAGTCTATGCGCTATAATAAATGATGTTCTACCTTTCATTAAAGAGTCCATAGCTTTTTGAATTAACTCTTCAGTTCTTGTATCAACGCTACTGGTTGCTTCATCTAGTATTAGCACCTTAGGGTCTCTTAAAATAGCTCTTGCAATTGTCAAAAGTTGCTTTTGTCCTTCACTAATATTACTTGTTTCTTCATTTATTTGCATATTATAACTATTAGGTAACGTTTGAATAAAGTGATGCACCTGAGCTTCTTTTGAGGCTTCTATAACCTCGTCATCCGTAGCATCTAGTTTTCCATACCTAATATTTTCCATAATAGTATCACTATAAAGCCAAGTATCCTGAAGAACCATTCCAATGTTCTTTCTTAGTTCATTTCTATCAACATCTTGTATATTAATATTATCTATCAAAATACTACCTGAATTAACATCATAAAATCTCATAAGTAACTTAACTAATGTAGTTTTCCCACTTCCAGTAGGCCCAACTATTGCGATTTTTTTACCTTTTTCTATATATGCACTAAAGTCTTTTATAATAGGTTTATTTTCATCATATCCAAACTTTACATGGTCAAACGTAATATTACCTTTAACATTTTCTAAAAGTACAGGGTTTTCTAACTTTTTCTCTTCTTCTTCTAAAAGATAATCTTCCACTCTTTCACTAGCAGCAATCATGCTTTCTAACTCAGTCATAATACTTGCTAAATTTCCTATTGGATTAGTAAAGTTTTTAGCATATGTTATAAATGATTGAATATTTCCTACTGTAATCTTTCCTTGTATTACAAATAACCCACCTAAAAATGCAATAACAACGTAACTTAAATTTCCTATAAGCATCATAATTGGATGCATTATTCCACCTATAAAGTTACTCTTCCATGTACTATTAGCAAGACTATCATTTTCTTTATTAAAATCTTTTAATATTTTGTCTTCAGAATTAAACACCTTAATAATATTATGATTTCTTAACATTTCTTCTACTTTTGTATCAACTTTAGCAAGTCCTTCTTGACGATAAGTAAAATACTTTTGCCCATTACTTGCTATTTTTATAGTTAACATCATACATATTGGAAGTATTATAATTATAACCAAAGTCATTGTAACATTTATACTAAACATCATTATAAGCATACCTAATAAAGCGACTATACAAGTAACTGTTTCAGTTAAAGCATTACTTAAATTTTGACTAATCTTATCAATATCATTAGTAATTAAAGACAACACTTCTCCGTGGCTTTTCTTATCAAAATATTTTAAAGGAAGCTTTTCCATCTTTCTATTTACTTTTCTTCTTAAGTCCATTGTGTATTTAGCACTTATTTTAGATACAACTACACCTTGAACATAGTTAAATATCGCACTTATTATATACAAGATTAATAAAGTTATTAATATTGTATGAAGCTTATTAAAGTTTATACTTCCAGTATTATTTAGTTTAGCAATCACCCCATTATATAACTCAGTTGTAGCATTTCCTAAAACTTTAGGCCCAACTATTGTAAAAAGTGTAGACAAAATACTAAACATAAAGACTACCATAATTTTAGCTTTATAAGGTTTAAGTGAAGATATAAGCCTCTTTAAAGAAGTAGTAAAATCTTTTGGTTTATCTTTCACTCTTCTTCACCTCCTAACTGACTAATTTTAATTTCTTTATATATTGGACAAGTATTAATTAACTCTTCATGTTTACCCATTGCTACTATTTCTCCATTATTTAACACTATTATATTATCCGCATTAATTACACTACTAATTCTCTGTGCAACTACAAATATCATTTTATCTTTAGATATACTTTTTAAATTTTCTCTTACTTTTTTATCTGTATTAAAGTCAAGAGCGCTAAAAGAGTCATCAAATATAAGAATATCCGGGTCTTTTGCTAAAGCTCTTGCAATAGATAATCTCTGCTTTTGACCACCACTTACATTAGACCCACCTTCACTTATCTCTCTATCAAATAACTTTTCATTTTCATTAACTATCTCCATAGCTTCACTTATATTACAAGCCTTTTCTATTAATTTAACATCTTTCTTTTTCTGAGCAAATGTTAAGTTACTCATTATTGTACCTTTAAATAATTTCCCCTTCTGCGGAACATACCCAATATGACTTCTCAAATCACTTACTTTTACATCTTTAATATTAACACCATTTATTAAAATACTTCCACTAGTTACTTCAAATAATCTTGGTATTAAGTTAATTAATGTAGACTTGCCACTTCCTGTACTACCAATAAATGCAGTAGTTGTACCTTTTTTAGCAGTAAAATTAATATCTCTTAACACATCTTCCGTTGCATTATTATATCTAAAGTATACATCTTTAAATTCTAAAGTATCAACTCCAGTTATCTTTTTAGTCTTTTCTTTATCAACAATAGTACTATTAGTATTAAATATCTCATTAATTCTTCTTACACTTACAAAGCTTCTTGGTATCATAATTAGAGACATAGACATCATTAAAAATGAACTAATTATTTGCATAGTATATGTAATAAATGCGATTAAATCTCCAACTTGCATTGAAAAACTTGAAACTTTATATGCTCCTACCCATATTATTAGAATAGCTACAGCGTTCATAATAAATGTTAGTGTAGGTAACGATAAACTCCATACTATATCTATGTATAAGCCATTGTTTGCAAGTTCTGTATTAGCTTTATCAAACTTATCTTCTTCAAACTTTTTATTTGCAAATGCTCTTATAACAAGAAGTCCAGTTAAACTTTCTCTACTTACTAAATTTACTTTATCAAGTAATTCCTGAAACTTTTTAAATTTAGGAGATACTAACATAAATGATATAAATATTAATAAAAGTACTAAACTTACTGCTAAAACTATTATCCAAGATATTGGACTATTTATAACTTTAGTAATCGCTCCAATTCCTAATATAGGCGCAAATAAAACTATACTTAAAATCATTGTAACTACACTACTTATTTGAGTTATATCATTTGTACATCTAGTTATTAAAGATGCGCTACTAAAGTTGTTTAAGTCAGCAGTTTCTAAAGATATAATTTTTTCTACAACTTTCTTTCTTAAATCCCTACTAAATAAAGTACTTACTTTACTAGAAACATATACACTTAATATAGTTATTCCCATCGCAAGTATTGCAACTATAATCATTTTAATTCCAGTAGTTTTAATATATGACATAGACATACTATCAATATCTTCTCCCAAAAGTTTATATTCATTTTTTAAGTTATTAATTATTTCACTTCTAGTAGTTGTATTATACATTTTTTCTAAAGAAGATATTACATCACTTTCACTTAAGTTATCATTAACTTTAGTACACACTCCACTAATGCATTCATAGCTAGATTTAATAACACTTGAATACCCTGAGTTTTCAAGTAAACTATTAAATGTACTTTCTTTTAATTTTATAGGTACAACACTTGTTATACCACTCTGTTCTATACCAACATTAACAATATTGCTTGTGTATGTTGGAAGTGCTAAATTACAGTATGCTTGCATTATTAACAAACCAATTACTGCTAGTATAGCCCATTTATATTTTGACAAACACGCTACTATTTCTTTCATTATATCACCATAATTAAGTTTACATTCATGAATAATAAAAGTCAAGTGAATTTCTTTAACTTTCGTTAAATAAATAGTCGTATATTGCTGCAAATTTAATATAAAGCACATAATCTAACATAAAAAAACACCGCACAAATATTGAAACGGTGTTCTATCTACCAAATATTGGACTGAGTGAACACCTAACAGGCAAAAGCTAGGTACTACTCTTTTTGTTTGTCCATTAATATTATATGCCCTTAAAGACAATTTAATTATAACAATTTTTACTAATTAAATCTAGTACTTTATTTTGCACTGTTATTTAAGTATCTCATTCAATATAGTATTCATTACATAAACTTTATCTCTTCTTATAAATATCATATTATCTTTTAATACCAGTAATCCATTTTTTAAAAGTGGTGTAATATTAAACTCGTCTTGAATATTAGTGTGATACTTATTAAAGAACTCTACTATATCTATCCCATCAAGTTTTCTAAAACCTAATATAATTTCATTTTCCATATCTTCTCTTTTAGATAAAACCAGTTCATTAAATCTAAAATTATCTTTTAAATATGTATTAAAACTTCTTGTATTTTCATATCTTAATTCACTTATAAACCCATGCGCTCCCAAACCAAAGCCATAATACTCGTTATTATCCCAATAGTTTAAATTATGAACACTTTCATATCCAGGAATACTATAATTACTCACTTCATAATGATGGTAACCTTTTTTAGTAAATTTCTTTTCAATATATTTATACATCTTATAGTCTAAGTCTTCACTTATTGGTTTAACTTTATTTACAAATAATGCTGTATTAGGTTCCAATATTAAACTATATGCTGATATATGTGGCACTCCAAGTTTAAGTATCTCTTTTACATCACTTTTAAGTACACTAAACTTTTCTATAGATAGAGCATACATCAAATCAACATTTATATTTTCAAAATACTTTTTTACTAACTTAATATTATTAATAATCTCTTGTTTTGTATGTTTTCTATTTAAATATTTTAAATTTATCTTATTAAAACTCTCTACCCCTACACTTATTCTATTAACACCATTTTCTTTTAAGAAAGATAATTTTTCTTCTGTAATATCGTTTACATTCATTTCAAAAGTAAACTCTTCTAACTTACTAACATCAAAAACTTTTATTATAGAAAATAATTTTTTTAAATTCTCCATACTAAGCACACTTGGTGTTCCACCACCTATATAAATTGTCCTAACCTCGTCATTATCATAATACTTATTTATTTCTTTTTCTAAATGTGATAAGTACTCATCAGCCCATATTTCGTCATGCAAAAACTTGCAGAAATCACAGTAACTGCAAATGCTTGAACAAAATGGTATATGTATATAAACACTTCTCATATAAATCACTAACCTAATTTTACCAAAAATACTTAATAAAGTCTACAGGTATTTGTGTATTTTATACATTCCTAACCTTCAAATAAATAAGGTACTTAATATTTTGACAATATGCCTAAAATATGGTATAGCATATATGCAATTTATTAAATTGTCATTTAGCCTTTTACAGGCACATCAGATATCACACTGTGGTATCTGTTTTTTATTTTAAAAACATAAAAAAATACCACTTATATTAAAAATGGTACAATAAAACCCCACGGGTAATGGGGCTGACGTTTAAACTTGGTGACCAGTACGGGATTTGAACCCGTGAATGCACGCGTGAAAGGCGTGTGTGTTAACCATTTCACCAACTGGCCATCATCATGGTGGGCCTGAATGGACTTGAACCATCGACCTTGCGCTTATCAGACGCACGCTCTAACCAACTGAGCTACAAGCCCTTTTTTGCTGAACCTATTTAATTGTATAATATTTTATTCAATAAATCAAGTATAAATTTTAAAAATTATGCATTTTTTAAAAAAAACATAAAAAAAGTGTTACTTTTTCATAACAAGTACACTTTTATTATTAATATCTATTAACTTTATTACATCTTTTACTTGAGATAATTTATATTCTCTTACTACATCACCCATCTTATTTAAAAGTTTGTTATAACATAAAATATTTGTAGTAATCATGTCTTCTACGTTAACAATATCTTCAAAACTTAATATTAAATTACTAATATATCCTTTTTTCTTCCTATCCAAGCTTTCAGTTGTAAACTCTAAACTAGATAATTCTTCATTTACTATTTTCTCAAACTTATCAACACTATTAGTGCTTGCTGTAAATACTAGTATTAAATAATCATCTACTTCTTCAGTAAAATAATCAAACCTATTTAATCCCTCATTCATAAGCCTTAAATAACTCTTACCCGTTTTACCAAAGTTTTCGCTAATTACCATTTCTAACATAATCCTTGTATTTAGTTTAGACCCTTTTCCTACTTTAATCTTATAACCAATAACTACTTTAGCTTCTAAAATATCTTTGGACACTTCAGCATAACTAACATTAACTTTATATTCTTCATTTGGTCTTACTATTAAAGCACTCGTATTCTTTATTTTAACACTCTTCATATAATCTTTAATATAGTCTAACACACTCTCTTTATCAAAATTTCCAGTTACAACAATAAACATATTTTCAGGCGTATAGAAGTCCTTATATAATCTATTCAACTCTTCACAAGTAACACTTTTAATACCTTCTTCTGTACCAATTACTAAACTCTTAATGAAACTTTTATTAAAAGCATTATCAAATAATGTTGTCTGTGCTTTAAAATAAGGATCTGTTTGATACATATAATATTCTTCTAATATAATGCCTCTTTCACTTTCCACATCTTCTTTTTTAATATCAGCCTTAAAAACACGATCAAATAAAAGTCTTATATTTTCAAGTATATTCTCTTCTCCATAAATATTATAGTTAGTTCCATTATATGTAGTATACGCATTTGCAATACTTCCTAGCTTATTTATTTCATCCATCGCATCTTTATTTTTAGTAAAATCCATTACCCTATGTTCAAGAAAATGCGCACTTCCTTTAGTAACATCATATACTTTACTTCCACTTCTATATTTCATTACTTCAGCTCCAAAATGAGTGCTTACTGTTATATAAAAATTCTTACTTTTAGTTGTAGGATACATATAAACAGTTATTCCATTATCTAGTTTTTCACTATAAATAAACTCTCCATAATTAAAATCAATTTTCTTCATTCTTAACTCCCTCTAGTAAAAACACTTCTTTAATATCTATCTTTTTAGCTAAATCACTAACATTCTTACTTGTCATATTATCAATATATTTTTTTCTATCTTCTATACTAGGAATATTAGTAAACTCTCTTAAATAATAATAGTTCACTATCTTAAAAGGATTTTCATAGAAATCATTAAAAGCAATATTTAAAGTCTTCTTAGCATTATCTATAAGACTATCAACAACACTTTCATCTTTCATACTCTCTAAACTTTCTTTAATAAGTCTTAACGTTTCGTCAAAATTTTCTTTATTTATTCCACTATCTATTATAATAGTTTTAGTAAATCTATTAATAGTACTTCCTATATGATAACATAAACTATTCTTCTCTCTTACATTAACAAACAATACTGAATTATTCATACTTCCTAAAATAGTACTATATAAAAGCATTTGATAATCTCTTTCTTCTATAGTCAAATCTTTTAAAGTTAAACCAACTAAAAGTATAGACTGATTAGCTGGGTACTCTTCTTTATCTATTTTATATTTACTCTTAATATCTATATATAACTCTTTACTAGTATTATCTCTCTCTTTAAAGCCCTTTAATAACTTATCTACATTAGCAAGCACACTCTCCTCGTCATAATCTCCAATTACAAACACATCTATTTTAAAACTATCAAATAATTTTAAATACGTTTTATATAACTGTTTATTAGTAAGACTTTTAAATATATCTATATCTTTATAATTATTTTCTGCATATATTGTATCTTTATAAAATTTCTCATTAAAAAGTAAACTACCATAAGCCCCCATATTATCTTTAACATTGTTTATACTGTTTATCAAATTTTCTTTATGTACATCAAACACATTAAAACAATTATCCTTAATAATAGGATTTACTATTATTTCCCTAAACATATCAAAAGTTTCATTATAAATAGACATTTCTGTATACTTAGGATTAATAAATCTTAAAGAAGCTTCAAAACTCATATTTTTACTAGTTATAAGTGATCTAAAAGTTATACCTGCATTATATAAGCTCTCTAGTTTTTTAGTTATCTCATTAACATTCTTATACTTTTTAGTACCATTCATAGGTAGTACTCTTTCAAGTAGCTTTAAATAACAAAACTCATTTTTATCATATAACTTAGTAAATTTAAGACCTACATTAATAGTTTTAAATCTATCAGTTTTAATTAAATGAAGTGTATAATTATCTTTTTTAATTTTCTTATATTCCATATTATCTCACATCCTAGATATTATTATAACCTAAACAAGCATTAACATTCAACAAAAAAAGAAAGAATTAATAACATCTTATAGCTTTTATAGTGTTTTACCACAAAAAAATACTTTAGCTATTTTACCAAAGTATTTCATTTTTTGTTAACTTTTTTACCAATGTATCATATTATATAAACTATCATTTAACTCTTAGATTACTTTATAGTAATTATATTAGTAAATTAATCGTTAGACACAGTTAAGTTAATGGGATCCATTTTTTTGCTTACCACCAACTTGCGTCGGTGGAGCCGTCCGAAAGGGTTTTCGGACGGTCTTCAAGAGACACAGTTTAGCAGACCTTTTTAACCAAACTGTGTCTCACAAGATTTTTTACTAAAGTTAAGGAGGTTGATATAATATGAATAATCAAACTTTGAATGAAATTAATAAGAGAGATTTGGATAAATGTTATTTTTCTTTGTCTTTCTCTTATTCTACCATCTATTTTAATGATGGTAATGATTATATTTATCAAAGAAAGGTTTATACTTTAATTGGTTGTAATATTTTTGGTGTTAGAAAATATATTACTTCTATTTTCGAAGATGATTTTGAAAAAGCTTCTGACTGGTATAATTTCTTTCAAACTCTTAAGTCTCGTGGTTTAGAATCTGTTATTTTTTCTGTTTTGCCTAATGTAGACTTTATTAGAAAAGCCATTAAATTATCTTTTCCTGAAACTACTATTTTTACTTCTTGTTTTGATATTGTAGATAGACTATTCAAATTCTTTTCTTATAGTTATTCAACTAACATATATGAAAGTATTAAACATATTTTTTTAGCTAAAGATACTAACGAATTTAAATTAAATGTTAATGATTTTTATACTGATTTTCAAGTACAACCATTTATTATAGAAATAGTTTCTAATCACTTTAAAAGAATATCTTTTGATATTGATTACATATTAAGAAAACACATTTATTCTTTTTATTTCAATAGAGATTTATATAAAAGATTAGCTGTTATTAGTCATTCTAAACCCTATTTCTTTGACATTTCTTCTTTTGAAGAAGAACTTATTCCAAATATTAAATCTATGGAATCTAAAATGTATTGTCCTAAATGTGAATGGAATTCTGTTATTAATTTAATATATAATCTTAATAAAGACTTGATTATGAGGTATTTATGATGTATAATATTTTGTACAAAAAGGGGTTTTATAATATGTTTGATTATATTAATTTAATTAATGATAAATTAAATGATAAAAATAACAAAATAATAAATAATTTATATGATAATATGAGTTCTTACCAAAAAGAAATCTTTAACAAACTTAAAACTGACAAAGATTTTTCTTGTGAGTACTCTCTTAATGATTTAGTTTTCGATTTTGATTCCAAAGTCATTGAAACTTTATTAAATATTGAACTTGATGTTTATTTAGATTTTTGTTCTAAAAATAATATTGATAATAAAAGAAATGGTACTACTTCTAATATTAATATTAAAACTTCTACTAGAAATATAAATTTCAACAGACCTAGACTTAGACATGAAAATAATTTTGATTCTATTTTAATTCCTAAAAGAACTAAAATACTTGAAGATTTACATAATAATATAATTCTTTTATATGCTAAAAACAACTCTGTTAATGATATTAAAGATTTATTAAAATCAATGTTTAATATTAATCTAAGCACTGCTTACATTAGTGAAGTAACCCAAAGAATTGCCGATCAAGTTTATGAATGGAGAAACAAGGATTTAGACCCTTGCTACTTTGTCATTAACATTGACTGTTTATATATTACTTTAAGAGACAATAAGTCCCTTAAATCTCATAAAATACCTATTTATGTAGCCGTTGGTACTAAGCTTAATGGTCATAAAGAAATTGTTGGTTTATATTTAGGTAATGAAGATGAATTTAAAAATACAATAGATTCATTATATGATAAAAACATTGGTGAAAGTAAAACTTTTTGGACTGAAGTATTTGAAGATTTGAAAGACAGAGGTGTGAAAAAAATACTATTCTTAGTAAGTGATGGTGTTTCAGGTATTACCGAAACTTCAAAAGAAGCTTTTCCTGGTGTTTTCCATCAGATATGTGTTGTACATTTAGTAAGAAATCTTAAAAAATATGCAACTAAAACTTTATCAAAAGAAGTTATTAAAGATTTTAAAAAAGTATATTCTGCACCAAACAAAGAAATAGCTTTATTAAATCGTGATGAGTTTAATGAGAAATACAAAAATAAGAACACTATTTATAAATATGCAAATAAGTATTTTGATTTAATCATGCCTTTGTTTGACTTACCAGAAAACATTAGAAAATACATTTATACAAACAACATAGTTGAATCAGTTAATTCTAAGATACAAAGAGGTTTTTATGGCAGAGGTGCTTTACCTAACAAAGAATCTGCACTTAATATAATATACTTAAATTTAGAAGATTTAGAAAATAAATGGAAGAAATCAAAAGTATCAAATTGGGACAAGATAAATAATGAATTAATGACACTTTACTATGATGAAATTAAAAAATACTTAAACTAAAAAATTATTCCAATTTCCTTTATGACAAATTTATTTTGTTTAAATTGTTTTATAGTCGTTTAACTTCTAAAGGTTTTCAAAAATGAAAACCTTTAGAATCAAACTCCAACAATGTAATAAACAAAAGTAAATTTATCAAAAGTTTTCTCGGCATAAGTTTTTTAGTTTCTTTAGTATGCCATAAAAAAATACTTCAGCTTTTTTTGCCAAAGTATTTTATTTTTTTGTTGACTTTTTTACTCATATATCATATTATATAAACTATCATTTAATTGATTGATTACTTTATAGTAATTATATTAGTAAATTAATCGTTAGACACAGTTAAGTTAATGGGATCTGTTTCTAGCAT
>Ga0256404_1012540_pt1 | contig 11006 bp, 10 predicted proteins | sample RumenRJG_01DNA_FD_185990 | JGI IMG/M metagenome (GOLD analysis project Ga0256404, IMG submission 185990) | Bovine rumen microbial communities from Lethbridge, Alberta, Canada - RJG_01 | ecosystem: Host-associated > Mammals > Digestive system > Stomach > Rumen | place: Canada: Alberta | collected...
GACTACAAGAACTTCGGCGTGAAGCTCGGCAAGTTCGCCCCGATCGATGACGACAGCGTCTTCGATACGACGTTCTCCGGCGCAGAGGTCGCGTTCGGCAACCAGCTCACGCTGACGCTCGGCGCCGGCCGCAACCATGACCTCAACGACGATAACTGGACGGCAAAAGCCGACGATACGGCCAACTATCAGTATGCCGGCCTCGGCTATGGCATCGGCAAGTTCACGACGGGCGTGGACTACCACCACCTCGGCATCGAGAACATCGAGTATCCGAAGACGTACGATGGCAGCAACTACAGCACGACCGACGTGAAGACGAAGGATGATGCAAACATCTGGCTCTTCAAAGCTTCCTATGACTTCGACGGCACGAGCGGCCTGAACGGCTTCTTCGCGCAGAACACGTCGGCGGAGAACGAGGCGAAAGCCGGCAGCATCGAGTACACGTACAAAGGCGCAGACGAAGAGAACGCCGGCACGTGGGGCGCTTGGGTCGCTTACCGTTACCTCGGCAAGTACGCCGCTCCGTTCAGCACGTTCGATGCTGTCGGGCAGGGTGAAAAAGCTTGGGAGATTGGCTTCGACTATGCGCCGTTCAAGAACGTCATTGGCACGGTCCGCTATGCAGACGGCAAGACGATCGCGACGGACAAGGATGCGAACACCCTCTTCGGCCAGGTCGATTTCCTGTTCTGATTTCTACTAACTTTCCCCTATGAAAAACTGCCGCAGCCACACGATGGCTGCGGCAGTTTTTTCTGTCCGCACAGTATGAAAAAACGGATGGACAATCGCGCGAAAGTATCACGCTTGCTGTGCCGCGTATTCTTCGACGAGCGAGCAGCATTCTTCCATATCGGTCACGATGCGGTCGACGCGCTGTGTGAAGTAGGCGTGGACGATGAGCGCAAGGATGGCGACGCAGAGGCCGAAGGCGGTCGCGACGAGGGCTTCGCCGACGCCGCCCGTGATGGCCGAGGCCTGTGCGGACTGGACATTGAACACGCTGAACGCCGAAATCATGCCGCTGATCGTGCCGAGGAGACCGAGGAGCGGCGCCATCGTGACGATGACAGACAGATAGTAGAGCCGCGCGCGCAAGCGCGCAAGCACGAGCCCCGACTGGACCTCGAGGAACGCGGCGATGCCGTGTGTGCCCTCCGTGCCGTCCGCGATGCGCGTCATGGCTTTCGCGAGGAGTGCTGGGAGCGCGCCCGGCGTCTGCTGCGCGAGCTCTCTAGCCGCCTCCCAGTCGCCGCGCTCCGCTGCCGCAGAGAAGGCGTCCGCGAACGCGCGGCCGGCGTCAGCGCGGCAGAAATACCCCCAGCGCTCGACGCCCGTCGCGACGACGAAAAGCGAACAGAGCAGCAAGACGTACATGACGATGCCGCCTTTTTGAAAGAGCTCAATGCCTGCTACAATGCTGTCCATGAATGGTCTCCTTTCAAAAATTCCTTGGCGGACGATGCCGCAATCACTGCATTCCCCACGTCTGTCGGCGCAGGAGATAGAGGAAATACGGCGTGCCGATGAATGCTGTCATGATGCCGACGCGCACTTCCGTGCTGGGCAGGATGACGCGGCCGAGCGCGTCGCAGAGGACGAGGAACGCGCCGCCTGCGAGGAGGCTCGCCGGCAGCAGCTGCCTGTGGCCGGGGCCGAGCAAAAGCCGCATCATGTGCGGCACGACGAGCCCGACGAAGCCGATGTTGCCGCTGATGCAGACGCCCGTCGCCGTCGTGAGCGCCGCGAGCGCAAGGAACATCATGCGGTAGCGCGTCACAGGCATGCCGACGGCGCGCGCCTCCGTGTCGCCGAGCGCGAGCACATCGAGATGGCGCGCGAGCAGCAGCATGACGGCGATGCTCGCCGCCATCGGCCCGAGGCCGAGGAACACATGATCCCAGCGGCGGTAGTCGAGGCCGCCGATCGTCCAGAAAAGATATGCCTGCATCTTGTTCTCGTTCACGGCCGTGAGGATCGCGGCCGTGACGGCCGAGAGGAACATGCCGACGACGACGCCCGCGAGCAAAAGCGTCAGCACCGGCACGCGGCCGTGGCGCATGGCGAGCGTCACCGTGAGCGCGACGGCGGCAAGCGCACCGATGAGCGCGCAGAGCGGCAGCGCATAGAGGCTCACGGCGGAGAGGCCCGTCGCGATGGCGACGATCGCGCCGACGGACGCGCCGCTCGACACGCCGATGATGCCGGGATCCGCAAGCGGATTGGCAAAAATGCCCTGCAAGACCGCGCCCGAGGCCGCAAGCCCTGCGCCGACCATGAGGCCGACGAGCGTGCGCGGCAGACGAATCTGCCAGAGCACGGCATCCTCGTCCGGCGGCACGACGACGTCAGAAAACAGCGGGAGGTCCATGCCCTGTGCCAGCGACGCGAGCACATGAGAAAACGGGATGTCCATCTGCCCCCATGCAAGTGAAACGACGAGCGCAAATAACACGAGTGCGCCAAGCATCCCGAAAACGCCACCGTGCCGCAACATGATAGGACCTCCTTTCGACCGGAAATGAACGAGCCCCAAACGTTATGGTGCAAGCAACTGCTCCAAGAGCGCCTGCCGCCCGCTGCGCTTCTGTCCGTCTGCGACGTAGACGTCATAGTGTCCCGTCGGCAGCGCGTCGACGGCGATGGGGACGTCGTAGGCAGCAGTGAGGCGCGCAGGCGTCAGGACATCACTGGGCGCGCCGTCCGCGAGGAGCTGCCCGCCGCCGAAGAGCAACAGCCGCGAGCAGAAGCGCGCGGCGAGGCCGAGCTCGTGCACGACCATGAGCACCGTGCGCCCGGCGGCGCAGAGCTCCTGGCAAAAGCGGAAGAGCTCTTCCTGATACATGAGGTCGAGCCCCGTCGCCGGTTCATCGAGGAGCAGCACGGGCGTCTGCTGCGCGAGCACTTTCGCGAAGAGCGTGCGCTGCCGCTGGCCGCCCGAAAGCTCCTGCATCGGCCGGTCGGCGAGCGCCGTCATGGCGACATACGCGAGGCTCGCATCCACGAGCGCACGGTCTCGTCCGCCCTCGCGCTGCCACCAGCCGAGATACGGATAGCGCCCTGCCATCACGATGTCGCGCACCGTGTAGCCGAACGGGATCTCCGTCTGCTGCGAGAGATACGCGGCCTGCTGCGCGAACGCGCGCGGCGACAGCTGCCGGATATCGCGCCCGAGGAGCGCGACCGTACCGCCGAGCGGCGCGAGCAGCCCGCGCACGGTCTTGAGGAGCGTGCTCTTCCCCGCCCCATTTGCCCCGATGAGCCCGACGAGCTCGCTTGGGCGGACGGCAAAGGAAACGTCCGTGAGCACCGTGCGGCCGGGATAGCCGGCCGCAAGGTGTTCCGCTTGCAACACCGGTTCATTCATAAGGAATCGCCTGCATCAGAACGTGTATGTCATGCCGATCTGGAAGAAACGGCCGGGGGCAGGATACTTGACGCCAGTATAACGAGAATACGCTTCATTCGTGAAATTCAGCGCTTTCGCGTAGAACGTCAGCTGATCCGTCGCGGCAAAGCTTGTGTTGAAATCGAAAACAGTGAAGCGACTATCGCCGTACCAGCTATCCGAAGCATCAAGCCCCGTACCCATGCGTCCCTCGAGGTTTGCCTTCCAAGGGCCTTCCGCATAATGGATGCCGACACGATAGGCGTTCGGCATACTGTTGTGGTTGAGATATTTTGCACCATATCCGGCTCCATCGGACTCGGTGTGCGCATACGTGTAACCAAGATCGTAGCTCCACTGGTTGGAAATCTTCTGTTTCCAGCTCAATGCAAATGCATGCTTCTTCTCCTTAGGAACAGTCACTGCACTTGTATAATACGTCGGATAGCTCCCTGTATTCTCCCACTCTATTGCATCATGCAACACGGAGTTCGTATAGCTCAAATCCAAGGATGTCCCCGGCGCAAAAACATGACTGATACCTACGGTCTCAACATGGCCTGTTTCCGGATCGAGATTCGGATTGCCAACGAAATAAGACGTGTAGAAGTACTTCTCGTCGTAATGGCTTCCTGTATAGTACAAGTCATCTGCCGTTGGTGCCTTGAAGACCCGTCCCCAAGATGCATAAACCTTCGTATCACGATCCGGACGATAGTTCAGAGCAGCTTTCGGCGACCAATTCGTGCCGAACATGCTATGGTGATCCATACGCACGCCCGGAACGAATGTCCACTTGTTGGCGAGATGCATGGAGTCTTGCAAATAGATTGCTTCCGTCGTAATCTTCTTATTGTTATAGTTATACGGAGGATTCGACGATTTGCTCTGATGCCATTCCGCACCTACAACCAGCTTGTTATTCTTGTCCAGCTGCCAGCCATCCTGATAATCGACACCCTGCAAACGCGTGTCGAAACTCGTAGCAAAGTACGTATCCTTATAGTGATTGAAATAACGCAGGTATCCAGGCAGTTTCGTATTCTCCTTGAAGCGGTATGTCACAGAAACGTCATTCATAATTTGTTCCTGTTCTGTGGAAGAAAAGTACGTGCCCGTAGTAGAAAGGTACGGCGAATCTCCATCTATCGTACGATGAGCAAAGCGTAATCCAATCGATTGATTTCCCTTAATCTGCTGACGCAGGTTTAGCGACACTCCATTGTTGCTATAGCCGCTTCCAGGCATCTTCGTCGTGTCGCCCTTATAATCTTTGTAGTAGAAATAGCTGCGCTTCTGAATCCCAGCCGCAATCGTCCAGCTGAGTCCGCCGATATCCGAACCCTGATTGTAAATTTCGTAGTTGTGCGATTTCCACGAGCCCGTATTCAGATCCACCTGCGTGCGGTTCTCTTTCGCTTTCTTCGTGATGATATTGACCACACCGCCCACGGCATCGCTACCGTAAAGCGCGGAACCTGCTCCTTTCACGACTTCGATGCGCTCGATATCTTTGACGGACGGAATGCGGTTTAGTGTCGCGCTCGCGCGGCTCATCGAGCCTTGGTCATCATTGAGGCGCTCGCCGTCGACCATGACGACGACGCGCTCCTCGCCATTGATGCGCACGACCTGGTCGTTGCCGCTCGCGCCGTTCGTCATGACGACGCCCGGCACATGGTTCAGCGCCTCGGCGACGTCGGCGTAGTGGTTCGCCTCGATGTCCTCCGCCGTGATGACGGCCACATCCGCCGGCGTGCTCATGGCCGTGGTCGGAATCCGCTCCGCCGTCACGACCGTCTCGCCGAGATCCGTGGCCTCGTCGTCTGCTTCTGCCGCCAGCGCCGTGCCGGACGTGCAGAGCGTCCCGGCGGCAAGCGCGGACAAGATGGCATACGTGAGTGTTTGTTTCTTCATCGATGTTCCTACCTTTCTCGTTTGGTCCCTTAAAAATAAATCAATCGTCCACGGCCGAGAGATGCTCTCCGGCCCCCTGCCGGAACGCGTCGCCGTAGACGCGATACGCGATTTCCTGCACGCCGAACACGAAGTCCTGCGAACAATTGTAAATGTAGGCCTCGCACGGTTCTTCGAGCCGCCCGTCCCGGATGGCGCGGATCGTCTGGAGCGACGGATCACTGAGGTACCGCGCGCGGAACGAGGCGACATCGTATGCGCCGTGGTCGTTGTACGTCGGCAAAAACAGCACGTCAGGATTGATGGCGACGAGCTGTTCCTTGCTCATCGTCTGCCCGTCGCGGATGCCCGCCGCCGCGCGGCCGTTCGTGACGCCCGCGTACGTGCACGCGTCGTCAAACGAGCTGCCACTGCCGCCGTACGTGCTCATGAGCGAGATGAGGACGACGGTCTTGCGCTCGCTCTCGGGGATGGCTTTCGTCTGCTCCGTGATGGCTGCGAGCTTCGCGTCCATTTTTTCGACGAGCCGCTCGCCGCGCTCCGGTTCGCCGACGGCCTGCGCGATGAGGCGCACGGTCTCCTGGATCTCCGCGAGATTCCGCGCGCCCTTGCAGACGACGACGGGGAGGCCGAGGTCGCGGAGCGACGCGACGCGCGTGATGTCGCCCCAGTCCGGCACGATGACGAGGTCTGGCTGCATCGCCGCGATTTCTTCGACCGTCGGATCTTTCACGCGCCCTTTGACCTGCTGCGCGAGCTCGACGACATTCGAGCTCACGGGATCGTCCAAGAGGCTGTTCACCGCGACCATATGGTCAGGTGGGACGAGGCCGAGCACGACTTCGTCCGTGCTCATCGAGAGCGTCAAGATGCGCGTGGGCTTCTGCGGCATCTGGATGACCGTTCCCTGCACGTCCGTGACCTCATACGCCGAGGCGTCCGACGAGGAGGCTGCGGGGCCGCGCACGTCCTTGCAGCCGGCCAGCGCGAACAAGCAGGCCATCAGAAACAGGCCGCTGAGCAAGCGCAGCGCTGTGCAGCGTGTCTTCGTTTTCAAACAGTTTTCCCTCCTTTATAGACGCCGAGCGCCTGCCGTTGCGTGCGGACTTTTCGCTCCCAGTCGTCCATCGATGCTTGGATGAACTCGTGCACGAGCACTTGCGGCGCGATCGCGTCGACGAGCGCACGCACGGCAGGCGTCGTAAACGGCTGATGCTCGTCGACGTGGCTGATGTAGTCAAAGATCTCGGCAAAGCCCTGCGGGCGCCGGCCGGTTTCCCGCGCACCCCGCATCCGTTGCCGCACGTACGCGCCCGAAAGCGAGCGGTGGAGGTGCATGGCATAGATCCGGCGGCGCAGATCATCGCCGAGCGCTTGAACGGTGCGCAGGACGTAGCGGACGGCCTCCTGCTCGGACGAAAGCGCGAGCGACGTGTTCGTGAGATGGCCGGTGTCGAGCACGAGGCCCGTTTTTTCATGCGGCGTGCGCTCGATGAGGCGCGCGGCGAGCGCGGGCGCGCGGAGCGTCAGCCCCGGCCACCAGAGGTTTTCATAGAGCAGCCAGCAGTCTGCGGGCAGCACGTCCACGATCTCGTTCACGAGTGCGAGCGTCGCGTCGATGACGGCGGCGTCGTCGTAGTGATGACGGCGCGTGTAGAGCTCGCGCGTCCGCGCGTTCGCGACGTGGAGCACGACGTACCTCGCTCCCGTCCGCGCCGCCTCCGCGATATGCTGCCGGAAAAACGCGAGCCACGCGTCCCGCGACGTACCAAAGGGCGACGCAAACGCCTCTTGCCACGCCGCCCGACTCCCGTAGTCTTCCGTGAGCGCTGCCTCGTCCCCATACCAAAAATCCATCCAGTCCGGCCAGAAACGCAGATGCACGCCCTGAATCCAGACGGGTGGGAACACCGCAGCATCCCACGGTTCATACAGCGTGAGTTCGATGCCATCCAGGCCGTTGCGCTGGAAAAACGCCGACAGCTGCGACGTATCCCCGCCGAGGACGTGCTCGATTTCCCATGAAACATTGGAAACATTCACAAGCTCCAGCATCTGCCGTCACCTCCCGCAGGCAGGCCATCGCCCCATCACCAGTCGTCCCCGGCATCCTGCAGCTCAAAGCGGTACGTCGTCCGGTAGCGGCCCGGATGACCGTTCATCGAGAAGCGACAGGACCAGCCGGCGGCGACGGCGGCTTCGTCGAGCGCCGGGTAGCCGGACGAGCTCACGACGGAGACGTCCGTGATGCTGCTCTCGGGCGAGACCGTGATGAGGATGGTAACGCTGCCCTCGGCGCCGGCGCGCACCATGCTCGCCGGATACGACGGTACAGCGCGATACGTACAGTACGCACCGGCATCGACGGGCGCGGGCGGTTCGGCAGACGCGGAGCCGGCGCCTTCACCGGTCCCTGCGCCGGAGCCGGCGCCTTCGCCCGTGCTTGCGCCATCGCCTGTGCCGGATCCTGTGCCGGGACCATCCCCCATGCCCGTGCCGCTCCCCGCGCTGCCGCTGCCTGCACCTGCACCCGCGCTCTCCTGCAAACCGCTCGCAGGCGACGGTGCGGCCGGCACGGCGGGCGTCTCTGCATGATGCTCCTGTCGGTATTCTTGCTGCCGCTCCGGATCTTTCGTGTACGTCTCCGCGATCTCTGGGAGCGCCGTCTCCGCTGGCAGGGCGATGACCGGTGCGGCAGCTGCGGTCGGTGGTGCGCTCGGTGCACCTGAGGTGCTTGGGGGAGCGCCGCCCGCATTGCCGCCGCCCGCGAGCATCGTGATGTCGACGACATCGTCCGCAGCCTGCGGCGGCTGCTCGCGCACGAGCAGGAAAAAGCCCGTCGCGGCCAGCAGGCAGAAGAGCACGGCATGCACGGTGAACGAGACGATCCACGCTTTCCATTCGGCCGTTTTTCGTGCCTTCGTCCGCTCTGGCAGGCCTTGCGGCGGACGTGTCTTCCGCGCCGCCATCTCAGTGCCCTCCGTCCGCAGCGGCGAGGCCGATATGCGTGATGCCGCGTGCCTTGAACTTGTCGAGAAGCCCGATGACCATGCCGTAGTCGAGCCCTTGGTCTGCGCGCACGACGACGGAGAACTTCGCCGTCCGCTGCTGCTCCGCCGCCGCGCGAGCGAGCAGCGCCTCCTCTGTGATCGGCTGATCCTCGAGGTAGAGCGAGCCGTCTTTTTTCATTGTCACGACGTACGACACGGCGAGCTGTGTCTCCGCACTCGCCGCCTGCGGCATATCGACGTCGACCGTCTTCACCTGCACCATGTACAGCGTGCTCATCATGAAGAACACGAGCAGGAAAAACATGATGTCGATCATTGGAATGATATTGATCTCCGGCATTTGTCCCATCCGCCGATTTCTGAGCCGCATCCGCCTCCCGCCTTTCTGCCGTTGCCTGTTGCTTCGGATAACCGAAAGTTATTGTAACATCATTTCTCTGCTATCGCAACCGCTGGCACATGAATACAATGCACTTGTGTTATCGAACATCGAGACACAAAAAAGCCGCCGCACGTGCCCGCGCCTCCCATGAGAGGTCTGGGCCGTTGCAGCGGCTCGCGTCTGATGTGTGCGTTACAGTTCTTCCGACAGCTTCAACAGCTCCGGGCACAGGTCGCCGATGGATGTCGCGACCACTTTCGGCTGCAGGATGTCGAGCACGGGCTGCATTGTCTTGCGGAATTTTGCGTCATCCTGCATGAGCGCGAGGATGGCGCTCGTGTTGATCGCGTCGTCGAGCGCCGTGTGCTGCTTGCCTTCGAAGTTTTTGTCCATCGCGCCGAGCGCATGCTTCAAAGCGAGGTTGTTGTGCAGGCCGAGGCGGTCGTCGAATGCTTGCTGCAGGTCGACCCAGCGGCTGTCGAGCCACGCGAGGTCAAACGCGGGGAGCTTCACGCGGCATTCGGACTTCAGCTGCTTGATGTCCGACATGCTCCACGAGTAGATCGTCGTCGGTGCGTCACCGACCCAGTCGAGGAACGCCTGGAAGCTCGGCACGAAGACGCCTGCAGTGTCGACCATGGCCTGCGTGATGCTCGTGAGGCGCGTGATATGCTTCTTGATCGCGCCGTACTCTGGCCGCACGTAGCATTGGAACGTGTCCTCCTGCTGGAAATTCTCGCCGAGCCGCACGGCCCCGAACTCGATGACTTCTTCGCGCATCCGCTGACGGACCTCGCGATGCTCGCGATCCACCGGATTCATCTCGAGATCGATCACCACATGCTTCATACTGTTCCCCTTCGCTTTCCGTATCCATACTGTAACTGTTATTTTACGGCAAAAAATCATGCGTTGCAATAGAAAGGTATGATATACTCATCAGGAAAGGCTCTCCCTCCGGGAGAGCTGTCGCCGCAGGCGACTAAGCGGGTGTCAAAGGTACGACTTGGCAATCCGCACGACTCTAACTGCGAAGGAGTTTTTATCAACCATGTACAGCCTCTACCTCTTCGACTTCGACTACACGCTCGTGAACTCCGAGCAAGGCATCGTCGGCTGCTTCCGCCGCACGATTGAAAAATGGAACCTTCCGCCCGTCGATGACGACACCATCCGCCACACGATCGGCCTGCCGATGGAAAAAGCCGTCGCCATCATCACAGGATTGACGAATGCGAGCGAAATCAACCGCTTCATCGACGACTACCGCCGCGACGCGGACATCCACATGACGCCCGGCACGCACTTCTTCCCCGACACGCTGCCGACGCTCCGCGCCCTGCGCGCACGCGGCGCAAAGATCGCCATCATCTCGACGAAGACGCGCAGCCGCATCGAAGAAAAATTCATCGCCGACCACTGCACGGACCTCATCGACCGCATCATCGGCTGCGAGGACGTCACGGCCATGAAGCCAGACCCCGAAGGCATCGAGAAGGCCATCACATTCTTCGGCGCAAAAAAAGAAGCCGTCCTCTATACCGGGGACAGCCTCGTCGACGCCGGCGCCGCGAAAAACGCCGGCGTCGCGTTCGCCGCCGTGACGACAGGAACGACGCCGGCCGAAGCCTTCGCGGACGTGCCGCATGTGCGGATCATGAATCGCCTGAGCGAACTGCTCGATTTCTCTGAAAAACACTAACGCCCAAAAGCCTTCCCCTCCGTGGAAGGGGGACCGCGTTAGCGGTGGAAAGGGTGTCGAAGGTAGGAAGCGACGCCTATCACGACCGTTACGGCGAAGGGAGCTATAAGTCATTACATTCCTTCGCCAATACAATCCTGCAACTTGTTACACCCTACCTTCGACACCCGCTCAGTCACGCTTCGCGTGCCAGCTCTCCCGGAGGGAGAGCCTTTTATTTGCATGACTTTTCCTACAAGATATGATAAAATACAAGTAAGCTAAGACGTGAGAAGATGTCATGCTGAACAAAGCCCCCAGGACTGCAACCTAGGGGCTTTTCTATTTCCATTTTCCAATTTATAGCATATTCTTCAGGAACGCCTGCGTGCGTTCCTCTTTCGGGTGCGCGAAAAACGTCTCGGGATCACCCTCTTCGACGATGACGCCGTCAGCCATGAAGATGACGTGGCTCGCGGCTTCGCGCGCGAACGCCATCTCGTGCGTGACGACGACCATCGTCATGTGCTCGGCGGCAAGCTCCCGCATCGTGCGCAGGACTTCGCCCGTGAGCTCCGGATCGAGCGCGCTCGTCGGCTCGTCGAACAGCATGATGTCCGG
>Ga0256404_1012542_pt1 | contig 11005 bp, 12 predicted proteins | sample RumenRJG_01DNA_FD_185990 | JGI IMG/M metagenome (GOLD analysis project Ga0256404, IMG submission 185990) | Bovine rumen microbial communities from Lethbridge, Alberta, Canada - RJG_01 | ecosystem: Host-associated > Mammals > Digestive system > Stomach > Rumen | place: Canada: Alberta | collected...
ATAAAAACATGAATTTATATGGAGCAATGGAATGGACAAAAAGACGAATGTAGGTGGAAGACCAAAAGGTCGGAAGAAAACATCCAAGATAGAAGTTGCAATTGAGCCTGGAATCAAGCAGGAATTTATGTATTTGTTGGCAACAGAGGGGATGACAGCATCTGGACAAATCTGCAACTGGATTCGCGAATATATTAAAGAACATGAGGAGGAAAATGCTCAATGAAAGTGGCTTCACTTTTTTGTGGAATCGGAGGCTTAGATAAAGGGTTTATTAACGCAGGATTTGATGTAGTCTGGGCAAATGATTTTGATAAATATGCAGTTGAAACATATAACGCAAATTTTGACACACCAGCTCCACTTGCTGATATAACGCAATATCCATTAGAAGATATTCCGGAATTTGATGTGCTCATTGGTGGTTTTCCATGTCAGCCATTCAGTATGATGGGACAGTTTATTCCCATCATCATGATATTGCGAGGGCAGGTTCATTTAGATTCTATAAGAACAATATCAACTCTACAGGTACATACGAAATAGAGCCTGTTGTATGCGATATTGTTTCGAATGATCTTATGTCTAAGCAAGACTTGGTTAATAAACTTATAGAGCAGGGGTATAAAACGACTATTGATAAGCATCACGCGGATTTCTATTATGCTATGAGACTTAGAGTTGTAAGTAATTCGAAATGCATGGAAACCAAACTTATTAAGGAAGTAAACGAGCAGAATAGTAATGATAGTTTTAGCCCTCATTCGCCGAAAGTGCTTTTAAATACTAGATAAATAAAGACAGCAGGAGAACTTAGATATGAAAATAAAGAGGGTAAAGATCAATAATTACAGAAATTTAGATGGTATAGAACTCTGTTTTGATAAAGAAAGTAATTATATTGTTGGAGAAAATAATTTAGGTAAAAGTAACTTTTTGTCTGTGTTGGAGACAGTATTTTCTGGTCGGAAATTTGACGATGACGATTTTGGGGATTTAGATAAAAAAATCGAAGTAATAATGCAACTTGAACTTAAAGATGAAGAATTAGGCTTTTTTGGAGACAGCTTTGATCCAGATGATAGTTCAAGCATAACACTTAGATATATGCAATCATTTGAAGATGCCTACCCTGAATTGGTCTGTGAAAATACTGGAGAGCCAATCCCAACAAAGCTGATCAAAAAAGTCCATTTTATGAATTATCAGTCGACAAGTTCTCCAGAGAAAGCATTGAAGTTAACGACAAAAAGTGGAGCAGGTAATGTATTTGGAAGCATAGTAGAAGCATTTATTCAGTCTGAAGAAGGAAAGAATAATTTTCTTGATGCAGATAATGTTGTTGAGTTGACAGATTATATTAATGAGCGATTGTCAAAACTTAAAGGTTTTTCTCAATATGGCATTAAGGCAATGGTGTCTAGCAATAGCACGGAATTGATATCAAATCTATTCTATTTGTCTGATGGGAAACGTCGCATAGAAAAAACCGGATGCGGAGTCCAATTTATAGCGATGGTTACACTAAATATTTTAAGTCAGATAATGGATATCTATAAGGGAAAAGCATCCAAATTTTCAGACCAAATATATGTTGATAAAGATGGGAAGAAAATTCTTCCTGTTGTTGTTGCCTTAGATGAGCCGGAAGTGCATTTGCACCCATATTTACAACGCACACTAATTGCATATTATAAATCGATTCTGAGCAATGATGATAGCGAGTTTTTAACCCTTATTAAATCAATGTTTGGACTTGATGGTCTCGATGGACAACTTTTTGTAGTCACGCATTCATCAGAAATACTTCTGGATGATTATAGAAATATCATAAGATTTTATCTTGATGGAGATAATACAAACGCAATTAGTGGTATGAATTATGCTAGCACTTTTGATAAGGCAGCTGAGAAGCAATTAATAATGAGATTCAAAGACATCAGAGAAACTTTTTTTTCTCATGCAGTAGTAATTGTAGAGGGTGAAACAGAGTATGGGGCTATGCCATATTTTGCAGAAAAACTTGGAATCCCATTAGATGAAAAATGTATAAGCATAGTAATGGCTAAAGGTGAGAGTTCAATTAATCCTCTTCGTAAATTATTTACGAGTTTTAAAATACCATCTGTAGTCATATATGACGGTGATGTTAAGGCGAAACATAAAGAACAAGATGAGAATATATATTTTACAGATGGATTATGCTTAGAGACGGATATTGTTGATAGTCTTTACGATGCTGGAAAGCAGGATGTTTTAAAAAATATTTCTTATGAAATTGATAGTCAGGTAAAGAATGTATTGTTAGATCAAGAATATGTAGCTAAGAAATTTAAATATATAGGAAGAGATATTACAGGATATATTCCGAAGAAACTTGGCGATATTGCTGATACCGACAAAAATGAATTTTGCGATTTATATAAGGTTTGGTTTTTGACACATAAAGGGGTTATCACGGGACGTATTTTTGGAACAGATACACCTGCAGAAAATATTCCAAAATGCTATGAGGAGGCGCTGCTAAAGGCGAGTGAGCTTGCGTAATGGTTGATGAAAACAGGATTAAAGAAAAAATAAGGGAAATACATAGTGGAGATGACCGGCAATTAGAAGTTATTTTTTCTGATAAGGAAAGAATAATAGTAGAAGCGCCGGCTGGTTATGGAAAGACAACTACAATGGTAAGTAGACTTGCCTATTTGTATTCTATTCAAGCGATATCTAATCCCAAAAAAATACTAGGTCTAACGTTTAGTGTAAATGCTGCTCTAAAGATCAAACGAGATATTGCGTCAAAATTACCTCGTTTGATTAACCAAAATAATGATCCAACTATAATCAGTAATACTGTCACAGTAACAAATTATCATGGGTTTTGTAAGAGTGTTTTGAAAAAATATGGTCGATTAGTAAATGCATTACTAATCAAAGACCTAAATCTGTTTAGGGCGGTCGGAGAAGATGATATTAAGAAGTTCAGCGAACTAAATTCATTAATTACAAGTGAAGAAGCAGAAATACTGTTTGGAGAAGATGATAGTATTAAATCGGGATTGCTACCATCGAATGATAAAATTGAAAAATATATAGAGATAATAAGTGAAAAATTCTTACCTAAAGATATTGTCACACATACGGCTATTTTGCTTATGGCTCTAAAACTGTTCGAAAAAAAGGAAATTGCACATTTCTATCAAAACTACTATTCAATAATTGTTGTAGATGAATTCCAAGATACAAATGTTGTTGCGTGGGAGATTATTAAAAGACTTATTGGAAGTCAAACACAATTATTATTTTTAGGGGATTCTCTTCAAAGAATTTATGGTTTTATTGGGGCTTTACCACGAATTATGGAAATTGCAGAAAAAGAATATTCGATGACGGCTATTCCATTAGTAAGAAACTATCGATTTAAAGATAATGAAAATATGCTAAATCTGGATTTCAATATAAGAGAAAATGCCAAGACAGAACTCGCTCCATCAATTTCTAATATTGCCGAAGTTCCAGCCTTCTGGGCTTCTACCCATGAAGGTGAGGCAAAACATATTGCAAATAAAATAATTGAGATTAGAGCAGAGGATAACAGGGGAAAGATTGCAATTTTATCTAGGGCTCGTAGTTATGATATAGATTTGCTTGAAAAGCAGCTTGAGGAGAGTGACATTGATTATTTTTATGGGATGTTTACAGATGATGATGAAGAATATGTAAAATTTCATTTGTTATGCCAGCAGATGTTCATAAAGCAGTTTGGAAAACGAAAAACTATCACCAATCATTCACTTAATAAATTCACAGAGAAAATAGCTGAAGCATATGATGGAAATGAGTCTAAGATAACAAGTTCTCTATTGGAGTTATTAAACGCTTTTACTGAAAAGGTTGAAAGTGACTATAATGATCTTTTACCGGAAGAAAAATATGAGTATATTTTAGATGCATTTGAAAATCGTCAACTGAAGCAGTCAATGGAATATGTTAAAGCAGATGTAATTCTATCAACGATACATGGTGCAAAAGGCTTAGAATGGGATTATGTTTTTATAATGGATATAGAAAGATGGATCTTTCCTGGGTATCCAATTTGTAAGGATTGTGATTCGAAATGGAATAAGGGGTGTTATTGTACATTACCCCAAAGGTTAAATGATTCGATCCTTAATAATTTATTAGATGAACTCTCGGTTTTCTATGTGGCGGTAACAAGAGCAAGAAAGCAAGTTTATTTATCAGCAAGTGGAACTAGATATAAAAATGATCTGCAAAAGAAAGAAAGCTTGTACTCATGCTTTGCTAGGCTTAAAGGAATAAAGTTGTTTGACGCATCGAAATAAGGAATAATTGAAAGTGTGGTAGTTTTTCTGTGAGCGGTACATAATCGGCGTCTTTGGAATGGCTTGATTTTCTGCTATAGTTTTTGCAGCCTGAAGTAAAGTGCTGGCAGGCTTTCTGTCGGATGGCCTGCACATTGAAAATGTGCGCTTGAATCACTTTGTCATGTAAATCAGGTAATCTGGGCTGAGGGTATGCCAAACAGACCGGAGTGGTCCGGCCTGAGGCTGTTGTATGGCGAAGGGTCTTCTGCTATGATCAGGCACTCCGCTGTTTGTCTTTCTTTCGCGGAGTCCTGGGCCGCGGAGGGTCTTCCCCTCCGATCGCCAGGGATGCATCCTGCGCTGCCTGTTCCTGCTCATACTTTCTGTATGTTTCAGACCATGGCATCAGATCATCCAGCAGAGCTTCTCCACCGGTTTGAGGAATCAGCGGCGCCTTTTCAATCAGATATTTCAGATAATAGTAAACATTGGCGTGGTTCGCTCTGGCCGTTGCCACAAAGGTGTCGAATACACAGATGGTTCTGGCACCGTCCGGTGTCATGGCAAAGAGCCAGTTGCGGCGACCAAGGGCTACAGCTTTCACAATTCTCTCGGAAAACGAATTGTCGGGAGGTATATTCCCATCATCAAGAAACTTTGTGAGACCGGCTTCATGATGGATGGTATAAGATACTGCATCCCTGGCTTTTTCAGAGAGGGAGAGATCTTCTGGATTCAGCGAATGGACGAAATCGAGGTATGCCTTCATCGTCGGCCGGACTTCTGTGTCACGCTTCTCCTGCCGTTCCTGCGGGGAGAGTTTCTTAAGAGGCGTATCTTTCCGGAAAACTTCCTGAATCAGAATAAGAGCCTTCACTTCCGGCAGCTCCTTCAGCTGTTCGTCGGTGTACCCGCCTGGATGAATTACTTCCAGCGCATACACCCAGCGGCGTCGCGCGTGGGAAAGGCAGTTCGAAACGGAAATCTTTCCATCCGATTCCTTCGCAACGGTATCGTAAGCAGCATAGGCATCGCAGGTAATGGTCCTGAGATAGTCGCGGATGCCCAGCTGTTCCCGCAGATTTTCCGCGGAGCGTGACGGACCATACCGGTAAACAATGACCGGATGGCCTTCCAGAAGCTCCCCGGCAGAGAACACCCAGACATAATACTTCCTGCCGGGTCTGCTGCCTTCCTCGCCAACCACCCGCAGGAACGTTTCATCCGCGTTCTGGTAAGGGCAGTCCGCTTCCAGACAGAGCATGTGTTCATAGACCCGCCACAGAAAGACGCATGCGAGCCGGATTGCCCAGCGGACCATCGTCTGACGCGGAATGACAAATCCGTCTGTCTGACGCATGTCCTCTTCCTGACGGTAAAACGGCAGATGGAGAAAGAACTTATTGTAAAGAAAAGAAGCCATCAGGGATGATGTCAGAATGCTCCGGTCAAACACCGGATTCTGATACGGAAGAGTTACCATCCGGTCGCCATGATCGACAGAAAGCACAGCTGTTTTGATTACACGGACGTAGCGGACAGCCCTCCGGGTTTCAACCCTGCAGTGCTCATGCCAGAATGCGATTGCCCATCTGAATTCACCATACTGTTCATTAAGCGCTTCGGGGTCGATGTCGTATTCCACAACGTGCGGCAGCTTCCGGAGCATATCGGAGAGAGAAGGCTTTTCCTTCTGTCTGCCCCGTCCCGTGGCTGATCTGACAAGGTGCAGGGCACGGCTGCGGACGCTGTGTTCCAGACAGGGTTCCTCCCCTTCTGGTTCATCGCCGGCTTCTTCATCGGTTGGATCTTTCAGATCACCGGGAGAAGATGCCAGGAGATCATTAAGGCACTCTCCCCTGCATCCGAATCGGTCCCGCCTTCCGAGAGTCTGCTCTGCTTCCATGTGTCGGATTGTCTCGTTCAGCTTCCGGCATTCATCCCTGAGAGCTTTCAGTTCGTCGGCAGTTTTCTTATAGTCCTTCGATGTGGCAGTAAGAGACTTCTGCGACTCCTCGAGAAGAATCCGGTTATGATCGGCATCCTGCTTCCTGCCGAAGCATTCCTCCTCCAGAGCCTCTCTGGATAGAGTATGGAGCCATTCTTTGTAAACAGCCTCGTCCGCCCGCATGGAATCTCCCCGAAAGATCAGTCATCTGAAGAAGTGTACAGAGAATACAGCTTCTCTATGGCAGAACCCAGCCTGCAGATCGTATCATGCAGCTGCCGGTTTTCTGCTTCCAGAGTCCGGATGCGTTCCTGCTGATCACGGCTCTGCTTCTCCATCTGCTGAATACGGCCGTCCTGCGCGGAAGCGGGCCCGCCTGTATGATGCCCGGAGTCCTGAACCTGTGAACCGCTCTTTCTTCCCCGTTTCCCGGAGGAAGGAATCAGCTCTCCGGTAACAGGATCCTCTTTCCCGAGGTATTTGCGGATCGGGCGTGACTGCTTCGTGTCGGGATCATAATGGGATGTCGATTCATACCATGTGACAACACCGGTTTTTCTGTTTGTATACTTTACGATTGACATATGAGAAGTCCTCCTATTGGTACTATTATATATCATACCAACACATATGTCAACCATTATTGGTACTTTTATTGATAAATAAGTACCAATGATTCTGGGCTTTTTTGTGCATGATTCAGCCCTGACATGCAGGAGCACATCAGGGCTGAAAGGTCCGTTCAATCTGATTTTCAGACAGTCCCGGAGCAGGCCGGTTCCATTTTTACTCAGAGGGATTCTGCCCGGAAATGTGTCTGATAGTACCATCAATGGTAAATCCATCCATCAGATGGCAATACTGTTCCCGGGTAAGATTCAGGGTGTCGCCGGAATTCCGGGGCCATTGGAAGCGGTTGCCGCCAATGAGATGTTTCGTCATGATGAGCCAGCCGTCTCCCTCAAAAACAAGGATTTTGATCCGGTCAGGCCGTTTTCCACAGAAGAGAAACATTGTGCCTTCTTCCAGCGGGCTGATTCCGGTTTCCATCTGGATCATGGCCTGGAGAGAGTAGATCCCCTTCCTGAGATCTGTGCGGCCGGCCCGCAGGTAGATCTTCCGGATTCCGGTGGCTTCCCTAAGCATGGGATATCGCCCGGAGAACTGTATTCAGGCCCTTCTCAGATACACTGTTGTTCAGGTACAGGCTGTAACCGCCGTGCTGAAGAAGCATGTCCCATGACGGGACAGAATCAGCATTGGACCCGCTGGGTTCACGGTCAGTGGAAGATGCCGGGACTGATGGCACAGACACTTCTATAAAGGAAGAATTCTGCAGACCGGTGGCAGCTGTCTTTTCGAAAGCAGCCGTGAGAGACGACGAAACAGATGGAAGATCTGTCTTTTCAGCAACGGCTTCTTTGCGGAACAGCCGCTGCCAGTAATAAAAGCTGTTTTCGGAAAGGTGGTGTTCGCGGATGTATTGGCTCTTGGGAATATCTGAGTTGTTGGCCTCCAGAATAATCTGGCGCCATTCCCTGGCGCGAAGATCATGAGCAATCGTAGAAGAATCCATGACATTACCTCCATAAATGACGGGTTTATCACCAGGAGTAATGCTAACAGATCTGATATTTAGTCAAAAGACGCTTATTGTGTACCGCTCACGTTATAGAGGAAGAACTGAAGATGTGCGGTTATTTCTGCATTATCACTTCTGCAGAAATGACAGCAAAAGAAGCGCTTGACCTTTATAAGAGCAGGGATGCTTCAGAAAAGCTGTTCAAGGCAGACAAAAGTTTTCTCGGGAATCGGAGTCTTCGGATCTATACCGGCGAATCGTTAGAAGGGAAGATGCTGATCGCCTTTGTTGCGCTGATCATCCGGAACCGGATGTATACGAAGCTGAAGGATGCGGAAGAAGAAATGGCGGAACGGCCGAATTACCTGAATGTACCGGCAACTATACGGGAACTTGAAAAGATAGAGATGATACGTCAGGCGGACGGTGTGTACCGGTTGGATCATGCGGTCACTGCTACGCAGAAAACGATACTGAAAGCGTTTGGAATCGACGCGAATTACGTAAAAAGAAAAGCAGGGGAAATCAGCGGCCAGCTGAACCAGAAGGTGCTTAAGGTCAGGATGTAGGAGGAAAATCATTATGGCACGCGGAAAACGGAAAGTATCAACAGAAGCAATGGATGCAAAGATCGAGCAGCAGAAAGCTGCGCTGGAAAAAGCAAAGGCAAAATATGAAGCTGAAAAGGATGAACTGGCTCACCTGATCAAACTTCGGAACGAGATGCGGAAGGAAGAACTGATGGATGCTGTCCTTAAGAGCGACCATTCTTATGCGGAGATCATGGCGTTCATCAAAGAATCAGAAGAGATGAAATAGAGCAGAGAGCCAGCAACGCATGGATCAAGGGCGTTACTGGCTGATGTTCTATTGAGTGTCAAAAATACTGGAAGTTAAGATTTTTTCGACCGCATATGGAATAATGATTAAGGGATAATTAACCCTCAAATAGAGAGGCGCAAATGCATCTTAATCTGACAGTCCCGATGCCATCGGAAAAAGCAAAGTTAACCACAAAAACCATCAGCAAGACACCATATGTCTACTATGAAATCGGGCGGACCTATGACAAAGAGAAGAAATACAATTCGGCAAAGCGCGTCTGTATTGGGAAGGCGTGTCCCAACCGCCCGGGAATGATGATTCCCAACACGAACTTCCTGAGGTATTTCCCGGAGGAGGCTCTTCCAGACGAAGCGGATGGGCCGACGCGCAGCAGCTGTCTGCAGGTTGGAGCATACTTCGTGATCCGGAAAGTGATCAGCGATTATCATCTTGAGCGGATGATCACGCAGATTATCGGCCGTGATGCCGGATTGTTCATGGATCTGGGCGTTTATTCCATTATTACAGAAGGGAATGCTGCCCAGTACTATCCGGCGTATGCCTACAATCATCCGCTGATGACCGAGGAGATGAAGATCTACAGCGATTCCAAGATCTCTGATTTTCTCTCAAAGGAGATGGATAACCAGCGGGTCGCCTTCCTGAACGAGTGGAACCGGACGCGGGATCACCGTGAGAAGATTTATATCTCCTACGATTCCACCAATAAGATCTGCCAGGCGGGCGATATTAATCTGGCAGAGATCGGGCACTCAAAGGAAGGATCTGACAAGCCAATCTTCAACTATGCGGTTGCGTGGGGAAATGGCAATAGGGAGCCTTGTTTCTACGAGGCATATCCAGGAAGTATCGTTGATGTTTCCCAGCTGCAGTTCATGCTGGAGAAGGCGGAAGGCTATGGCTACCGGCATATCGGTTTTATCCTGGATCGTGGCTACTTCAGTAAGGAAAATATCCACTTCATGGACAGCAGGGGCTATGATTTCATTATCATGGTCAAGGGAATGAAGAAACTGGTTCGTGAAGTTGTAACATCCGTTCTCGGAACCTTTGAGCAGAGCCGTTCCACGAGTATCCGGGCCTTCAAGGTGAACGTGACAACTGTCAGGCACCAGTTGTATCCCTCCGATGAGAAAGAACGCTGCTTCCATATCTTCTATGATGAGAAGAAACACATGGCGGAACGTTCCAAACTGGAGCAGGATATCGACCTGATGGCAAAGCAGCTCAAGTCCTGGGAAGGAATGCAGGTCCGCCCAAACGGGAAATATGCGAAATACTTTGACCTGATCTATTATCATGAGGGTAAAGAAGATGAAACCTTCACCGCGGCAAGAGAACGAATGGATGTCATCGATCAAGAGATCCGGTTGTGCGGCTACTTTGTCATCATCACTTCTGAAGACATGACTGCCGAAGAAGCGCTGACCCTTTACAAGAGCAGAGACAGCTCAGAGAAGCTGTTCCGCGGCGATAAATCCTATCTTGGGGATAAAGCTGAGCGGGTCTACGGAAGCGAATCCCTTGATACCAAGGTTTTTATCGAGTTTGTGGCCCTCATCATCAGGAATAAGATCTATACCTGCCTGAAAGATGAGATGATAAAGAATGACAGGAAGCTCAACTTCATGACTGTCCCTGCGGCCTTGCGGGAACTCGATAAGATCGAGATGGTCAAAGGTGCGGACAATGAATACCGGCTCGATCATGCAGTTACGGCAACACAGAAGGCAATCCTGAGCGCATTCGGGATGACTGCTGGCGATATCAAACGGAAAGCAAAGGAGCTCAGCGCCGAACTCGTCCGGATTGAACTGGAAGCAGCAGAGAAAAAAGCATCTGAAACACCGACATCCGCATAAGGGAGGAACACCATGGCAAGAACGAGAAGGACCATCACACTTAACGAAAAGATAGAGAAAGCGCAGGCGGCAGTGTTCCAGGCAAAGGATAAATACGATGCTGCTATGGAGGAACTCAATGCTCTTCAGAAAAAGAAGAAAGATCTGGAGAGCAAGGAACTTCTGAAGTTGTTCGAGGAGAGCCCGAAGACGTTTGAAGAAGTCAGGGCATTTCTTCAGGGTAATTCTGATCAGGATGAGGAGTAAAAACAGCCCCGCCAGAGCGCAATTTCAAGGCTCTCCGGCTTTGAGGGTTAAAAAAATCTGGAAGTTAACATAAAGGCTTTTTCGTTGCATTCCGACTTCAAAGTGATAGAATTATAGAGAGTTAATTAACTCTCTGCCGGAGGCCGGAAATGTACCAGAAATACACGGTGAAAATCCCTGAGATTGAGACCGGAAT
>Ga0256404_1012544_pt1 | contig 11004 bp, 12 predicted proteins | sample RumenRJG_01DNA_FD_185990 | JGI IMG/M metagenome (GOLD analysis project Ga0256404, IMG submission 185990) | Bovine rumen microbial communities from Lethbridge, Alberta, Canada - RJG_01 | ecosystem: Host-associated > Mammals > Digestive system > Stomach > Rumen | place: Canada: Alberta | collected...
AAGGGATATGATTTTTCGTCTTGTATGGAAGCAGCAGATATGCTTAAGGGCAAGGTTCACTGCGTAAACGTTACGGATATGCAGTCATCCTGCTTAAAGGCTTCATCTCTGGGTCTTTGTATAAAACTTAAGGAAAAAGGCATCACCCCCATCCTTCAGATGACAGGAAGGGACAGAAACCGTATGGCCCTGCAGGCAGAGCTTTTCTCAGCTGCAGCATTTGGCATAGATTCCGTCCTGGCTTTGACGGGAGACCATCCCACCATCGGTGATTGTAAGGAGGCTAAGCCCGTATACGACCTTGATTCGGTAGGTATCCTCCAGATGATCAGTGAGATGGAAAGGACAGGCCTTGACTGCGGCGGAAATGAGATCACAGGCGGAGTTCCCAAGTTCTTTAAAGGAGCTATAGTAACACCGGTATATGATCCCATGTTCCTCCAGGTTAACAAGCTTCGCAAAAAGGTAGAGGCAGGAGCACAGTTTATCCAGACTCAGGGTATCTTTGACGTTGATCAGCTTAAGCGTTTCATGGACGGTATCGAGAAGGCAGGATACACCACCAGGATCATGGCAGGTATCATCCCCTTAAAGGGAGCCGGAATGGCCAAGTACATGAATGCAAACGTTCCCGGTATCCGTGTAACTGACCAGATTATCGAGAAGCTGGCAGAAGCCGGGGCTGAGGAGAAGGAAAAGGGTATCAAGGGTCTTGCTATGGAAGTAGGTATGGATATAGCGGCAGAGATGATAGCCAAGATCAAAGACGAGAAGATCTGCTCAGGTGTTCATGTAATGGCTATCGGTGCTGAGAAGAACGTACCGGCTATATTACAGAAGGCCGGGGTATCCGTATAAAAAGTGAGGGATTGATATATGAAGATAACAGTAATAGGCGGAGGTCCGGGAGGATACGAAGCCGCCATCTATGCGGCAAAATGCGGCGCAGAGGTTGTTCTTGTGGAGAAAGACAAGGTGGGCGGAACCTGTCTTAACAGGGGCTGCATTCCCACCAAAGCATTTCTTGCTTCCTACGAGGCAAAGGAGGCTGTGGAAAAGAGCGGAGATTTCGGAATTATGGTTGAAGGTGAAGGAAAGGTGGATTATCCGGCCATCCTCGCCAGAAAGAACAAGGTTATGGAATCTCTTGTAAAGGGCATCGGTTTTCTTTGCAAGCAGAACAATGTTACGGTATTAAACGGTTTCGGAAAACTGCTTGATGCAAAACATGTGGAAGTTACCATGGCAGACGGCAGCAAGGAGACGGTGGAGACCGATTACATCATCCTTGCTACAGGATCTGTTCCTGTATGTCCCGGAGTATTTAAGGTAGACAGAAAGCGGGTTATCACCAGTGATGAGATCCTGGATTTTGATTTTGCACCCAAGTCACTTATCATAGTAGGCGGCGGCGTTATAGGCTGCGAGATCGGACAGTTCTTAAAGAAGATGGGAACTGATGTGACCATAGTAGAAGCCCTGCCCAGAATCATGGCAACCATGGACGAAGACGTAAGCAAGCAGATCTCCCGTCAGTTCAAGAAAGAGAAGATCACCATGGTTACAGGGGATGGTATAGCAGAGGTTAACCCGGCCGAAGACCATGTTGATGTTAAACTCGCAAGCGGCAAGGAACTCTCTGCCGAGTATGTGCTGGTAGCCATCGGACGTGCACCCTTTACAGCCGGCGCGGGCCTTGAGAATGCCGGCATCGAGATGGGAGAGAAGGGTACCGTTAAGGTTAACGAGTTCATGCAGACAAATGTAGAGAATATCTATGCCATAGGAGATATCGTTTTATCAGCCCAGCTGGCCCATGTGGCAAGCAAGGAAGGCTTTATCGCCGTAGACAACATTTTCGGTAAGAAAAAGAAAATGACCTATCACGCCGTCCCGGGCTGTGTATTTACAAATCCCCAGCTGGCCAGCGTAGGCAAGCTGGAGTGGCAGCTGGAGAAGGAAGGCAAGGAGAAAGACAAGGATTACAAGACCGGCACCTTTGATCTTAAGGCTCTGGGTAAGGCTCAGGCATCAGGCCATTTAAGCGGCTTTGTTAAGGTGATCGTTGACGCGGATGATGTGATCATCGGCGGTGAGATCGTGGGAGCAGGAGCATCGGATATGCTGCAGGTTATCACCACGGCAGTTCAGCTGCGCCTTACGGCTGAGCAGGTTGCGGAGAGCATCTTCCCCCATCCCACCATGTGCGAGGCTATACTTGAGGCCCTCCATGATATTCACGGGTTAAGTGTAAACAAGGGTTGATGATATTAACATATTAAGGAGGAAAAGAAATGACATATCCTGAGAATTTAAAGTACACAAAGGAACATTTATGGGTAAAGAAGGATGGGGATACCGTTAAGATCGGTATCACAGATTATGCCCAGGACCAGTTAGGAGACATCCTATTCGTAGACCTTCCTTCACCGGGAGATAAGATAACGGCAGGTGATACCTTTACTGAAGTAGAGTCATCCAAGACTGCTTCAGAGCTTCCCGCTCCCGTATCCGGCGAGATCGTTGCCGTAAATGATGAGCTGGACGACTCACCCGAGAAGATCAACGAGGGCGCATATGATGCGTGGATCGTTGAGGTAAAGACCGATGACGACCTTAGCGGACTTCTCTCCGCAGCTGATTATCAGGCCGGTTTAGACTAAAAACTAAAACTATAAAGGGTGGTGGCTTTTATGATAGTCACTGCCCTTTAATGTTTATTTTCTCAGTTCATATTCAGATATGTGTCTAACAAATGCGCTGCCACCGCCGCCTACCTGCTCTAAGTCATCATCAGATAGTTCCGTATATTCGTTTTCCGGAATCCTGATATCTTTCATAGCAGCCGGCTCTTCTTTTATCATTTCATTATTTTTTTTATCATTCATAGTACCAACACCCCTTTCAATAATCTATCAGTATATACGAAGTATAACATAAAATGCGACAGTGGGGATGTTTATTTGACTCAAAAAAGGTCGAAATCGGAAGTGATATACAGTATAATACTATGTGAATAAAAAAGGAAAGTATCGAGGAAGAGGAAAAAATGATCAGTAATGCGGGAATAATAGAAACCACCAGCAAAGACCCCTATCTTAACCTTGCTGTTGAAAGATATTTACTTACCACCAGCGCACCGGATACCATCATTATGTATCTGTGGCAGAATGAGAATACAGTTGTAATCGGCCTTAATCAGAATGCATACAGTGAGTGCAACCTTGATGTCATGAAAGCCGATAATGTCCGGCTGGCCAGACGGACCACCGGAGGCGGGGCCGTATTCCACGACCTGGGTAATCTCAATTTCTCCTTCATAATGCCCCGGTCCATGAAATCAGAAGGGATACCTGTGGAACTCATTATGAATTCCTGCAGGAGGTTTGGCATAGATGCCACCATTACGGGCCGCAACGACATTTGCGTGGAAGGTAGAAAATTCTCCGGTAATGCCTTCTGCCAGACAAAAGACATGTTTCTCCATCATGGCACTATTCTTATAGATGCGGACATTGACCGGATGAAGAAATACTTAAACGTGTCAAAGGAGAAACTTGCTTCCAAAGGAGTCAGATCAGTTTCTTCAAGGGTTATCAACTTAAAAGAACTGCGTCCCGACATTTCCATAGAGGCTTTCGGAACCAGCCTGCGGGAGTCCTTTGAGGAAAAATTCAAGGGCCTGACTTACCGGCTGGACTACGAAAAAATAGCAAAGGAGGCTCAGGTAGAAGCCTTACGGTCCCTGTATACTACGGAAGACTGGAGACTCAATAAGGTCCCCGACCGGGAAGAGGCAGAGTCTATCATAACGGAGTGGACATAGGGAAGCTGACAGGGGGACGAAGCTTTCGTCCCCCTGTCAGCTTTTTATATATTGATAAATATAGTGGTATAAGTTAGGATATAAAAAGAGAATTTGTGTAAGAAGGAGGCAGATGATAATGACATTTCCCGAGAACTTAAGGTACACAGAAAGCCACATATGGGTTGAGAAGGAAGGCAGCACCGCCACCATAGGGATCACGGACTATGCCCAGGACCAGCTGGGGGACATCCTTTTTGTTGACCTGCCGGACGTAGGAGCCGAATACACCAGAGGCGACGTCTTCTCCGAGGTGGAATCCTCCAAGACGGCTACGGAACTTCCCATGCCCATAGACGGAGAGGTTGTGGCAGTTAATGAGAACTTAGACGATGCTCCCGAAGATATAAATGATGAGCCCTACGAGGCCTGGATCATTAAGGTTAAGACCAAAGACTCTGTTGACGACCTTATGACAGCCGGAGAATACGAAGACTTCATCCAATAAGTATAGGGTGATAAGAGCCCTTTTCAGTAGATTTACGAAAATTTAATCTGACATAAATTTTTTTCAAATAATCTTTTTTTTAATGCAATTTGATTCAAATGTGGTAAACTATTGAATAGATTATTCGTAGGGGGCATCTTGTGAGCAGCAGTAACATCAAAGCAAAGCCGAACCCCGGTGCGCAAGCCGCTGCCGAACGTAAGCAGCGGGTTCAGAGACTTAAGAGGACTCTGATAGCAGTCGCCGTGGTTTTGATTTTAATTCCTATCATAGCCTGCATCTTTCTGGCTATAAAGGTTAACTCTTTACAACAGCAGATTGATTATTTGTACGAATCCAGATTCGGTAACGGAACACTCTCATCGGAGAGGCGGGTCAACAGACTGGCCGGCTCGGAAGAAAAGGGTTCATATATAGATTCAGAACCGGATGATACCGCTCCTGTGGGAAGAAGGAAGGTATATCTGACCTTTGATGACGGACCCAGTTCCAACACGGAAGCTATCTTGGAGATCCTGAACAAGTATAAGGTAAAGGCCACATTTTTCGTGGTGGGACGTACTGACGAGGATCTGGTACCCCTCTATAAGAAGATTACCGATTCCGGTAACAGCATAGGTTTACACTCCTATTCCCACCAATACAGCGTGATATATAAGGATCTGGATTCATTTAAGGCGGATTTTCATAAGATTCAGGATTATGTCAAGGAGTTGACGGGAGTGAAGACGGTGTTATACCGTTTCCCGGGAGGCAGTTCCAACCAGGTCAGCAACATTGACATGATGGAATTTATTGATTTCCTTAACAGCGAAGGGGTGGTTTATTTCGACTGGAATGCAGCTACGGGAGACGCCACTTCCAAGAATTACACGGTTAAAGAGCTGGTTAATAACGCCATCAACGGCCTTAACAAAAAGGGAGATACCATTTTGCTGATGCATGATGCGTCAAATAAGGGAACTACAGTTGAAGCGCTCCCCGTGCTTATTGAGAAACTACAGAGCATGGACGTGGATATTGTTCCGATAGATATGAGTACTAAGCCTGTGCAGCATATAAGTGCTGAGACGGTTAAAGAATAACGGATGGAGGTTAAACAGGTAGTATGAGTTTTTTCAAGGATTTTAAAGAAGACTTATCTCAGGCAGTCAATGAACTTATCCCGGAGGATGATTTTGAATCTGATTTTGATGACGATGAGATGGTCGACACATTGGAGAAAGAGGATACGGCAGCAGAGGATGATGATCTGGAAGCCGTAGGAGATTTATTTGATTCTTCCAAGGAGCCCGAGGAGGAAGAGGTTCCCATAGCAGAACCTGAGAGCGTATTTAACATGGAGACTCCCGTGGAGGAGCCGGCAGAAGAACCGACTTACGCAGCTGCCTTTGAAGAGCCTGCAGCCGAACCGGAACCCGAACCGGAACCTGTATATGAGACTGAGCAAGAGACAACAGAATATAACTATTTTGAGAAAGAGGAGACGAAAAAAGTGGATAATACATTAAGCACAACAGAGCTCGGAGAAGCTACCAACACTATTACTGTTATTACAAACGGAACGAGAGTTATCGGAAGTATTGAGTCGGAAGGCTCAGTAGAAGTAGACGGTATCGTAGAAGGCAATATCGTATGCAACGGCAAGATCACTGTTACCGGTGCTGTTAAGGGTGATACCACATCAGCAGAATTCTTTGCTGATTCAGCTAAGCTTGAGGGCGAGGTTAAGAGCACAGGTACAGTTAAGGTAGGACTTGGTTCTGTTATCGTTGGTAATATCGGAGCCTCGTCAGCTGTTATCGCCGGTGCCGTTAAGGGTGACATCGACGTTCAGGGTCCTGTTGTAGTTGATACTTCAGCAGTAGTTATGGGTAATATTAAGTCCCGTTCAGTACAGATCAACAACGGTGCCGTTATCGAAGGCTTCTGTTCACAGTGCTACGCTGATATTGATGTTAAGGGTATTTTCGGAGAATAATCCATGGCAAGATATTTACTTAAATTAAGCGGTGAAGCCCTTGCGGGGGATAAAGGGACAGGTCTTGACGAAGGGACTGCCCTTATGGTGGCCAAACAGGTAAAGCAGATCCTTGATAAGGGGGATGAAGTTGCCATAGTTATCGGAGGCGGTAACTTCTGGAGAGGCCGTACCAGTAAGAATATTGACAGGACTAAGGCCGACCAGATCGGTATGCTGGCTACTGTCATGAACTGCATCTATGTTTCTGAAGTATTCCGTTCCCAGGGGATGAGGACTCAGATACTTACTCCCTTTGAGGTAGGTACATTTACCAAGCTCTTCTCCAAGGATCGGGCTGAGAAATATTTCAGGCATAAGATGGTAGTCTTCTTTGCAGGCGGTACGGGACATCCCTACTTTTCCACAGATACCACCACGGTTCTTCGAGCCATTGAGATCGAGGCAGATGAGATCCTTCTGGCCAAGAACGTGGACGGGGTATATGACAAGGACCCGGTACTTCACCCGGATGCCAAGAAATTTGACAAACTGACCATAGATGAAGTTGTAGAAAGAAAGCTGGGGGTTATTGATCTGACAGCCTCTATCATGTGTATGGAGAATAAAGTTCCCATGAGGGTATTCGGCCTTAAGGGGGAGAGCTGCATCCTTGATGCACTGTACGGTGATTTTTCAGGGACGCTGATAACCGTAGATTAGAAGGAGAAAGTATTTTATGGACGAGAAGTTAACAGTTTACGAGGATAAGATGAAGAAATCCCTGAATAACCTGATGGAAGAATACGCAGGTATCAGAGCAGGCCGTGCTAATCCTCATATTTTAGACAAGCTTCGTGTTGACTATTACGGCACACCTACACCTATCCAGCAGGTGGCTAATGTCTCTGTTCCGGAGGCCAGGATGATCCAGATCCAGCCCTGGGAGCCAAATATGGTTAAGGAGATCGAGAAGGCTATCCTTACTTCCGATATCGGCATTAATCCGACTAATGACGGTAAGATGATAAGACTGGTATTTCCGGAGCTTACAGAGGACCGCCGTAAAGAGCTGGTTAAGGATGTTAAGAAGAAGGGTGAGCAGTGCAAGGTTGCTGTTCGTAACATCAGAAGAGATGCCAATGATGCCTTTAAGAAACTGATCAAGGCTAATGAGATATCCGAAGATGAAGAGAAGGATCTTCTTGACGATGCTCAGAAGCTTACAGACAAGTACATTGCTGAGGTAGATAAGACCATAGAAGAGAAGTCAAAAGAAATACTGACTGTTTAGAATTCTGATCTGGGGCATAGCATTTTATGCTGTGCCCTTTTTTCAATTTAGGAGGTGTGTCATGAAAGTTCCTGAGCATATTGCCATTATCTTAGACGGTAACGGCAGATGGGCCAAGGCCCAGGGAAAGCCCAGAGCCTTCGGACATAAAAAGGGCAGTGAGGTCGTGGATGATATGTGTGATATTATGGCCGAGCTGGGGGTAAAGTATTTCACTGTATATGCCTTCTCCACGGAGAACTGGAGCCGGCCGGCCATGGAGGTTAAGGCTATAATGACTCTTTTCCGTCAGTATCTGAAGACGGCCATTAAGAGAGCTGCCAGGATAAATATGCGCACCAGGGTCATCGGTGACCGCACAGGACTGGATCAGGATCTGCTGGATCTTATAGAGAAGGCGGAGGAAGGCACTAAGGATAACACCGGCATTACATTTTCCCTGGCGCTAAATTACGGTTCCAGAGACGAGATCAGACGCGGTGTTACGGATATAGCCAGAAGGGTTAAGGAAGGGACTCTGGACCCTTCGGATATTACAGAGGATATTATTTCGGCCAGTCTTGATACGGCGGATATGCCGGACCCGGATTTACTTATACGCACCAGCGGTGAGCAGAGATTATCTAATTTTCTCTTATGGCAGCTGGCATACACCGAGTTTTATTTTACTGACAGGCATTGGCCGGATTTTGATAAAGAAGAACTTCTTAAAGCCATTGAGTGGTATAACGGCAGAGACAGAAGATTCGGTAAGATCAAGGAACAGGATTAAAAGACATGAAATCATTTGTTACCAGGCTTATCAGCGGGATATTTCTCGTACTGATAGCCCTCTTTTCCATCATAAAGGGCGGCGACATCTTATTCGCCGTAGTTATATTCCTTTCTATGGTGGGACTGTTTGAACTTCAAAGGGTATTCAAGGTGCAGGACAAGCTGCCTGGCTTTATCGGTTATCTGGCGGCTGCGGGGTACTATTGCCTGCTTTATTTTGGCAGGACGGATTATTATATGCTTCTTGTCCTTATCTTTATTGCCCTGCTTATGTTTGTGTATGTTTTTGCCTTTCCCAGATACAATGCCGAACAGATAATGAGCGTATTCTTCGGCGTATTCTATGTGGCGGTTATGCTTTCATACATTTACCAGACCAGGATGCTTTATGACGGAGCATTTGTGGTATGGCTTATCTTTATTGCATCCTGGGGGTCCGATACCGGAGCATACTGTGTGGGTAAGCTCCTGGGCAGACATAAGATGACACCCAAGCTCTCACCTAATAAATCCGTAGAAGGAGCCATAGGAGGAGTTATAGTGGCTGTGATTTTAGGGACGGCTTACGGATGGTTTGTTCAATATGCCCTGGGGTACTCAGACAGAACCAAGGTTATACTGGCTGTTATCTGCGGTCTGGGCTCTGTTCTGGCCCAGATTGGTGATCTGGCCGCATCAGCCATTAAGAGAAATAAAGACATTAAAGATTACGGTAATATTATTCCCGGTCACGGCGGTGTCTTAGACCGGTTTGACAGTGTAATCCTGACTGCTCCGGTGATTTACTACCTGGCATTCTTCTTCGGGCGGATGACAGGACTTTTGTAGGTGATGGTTATGAAGATTTCTATTCTAGGGTCCACGGGATCGATTGGGACCCAGACCTTAGACATTGTAAGAAGAACAGGTGATATTAAGGTGATGGGGCTGGCTGCGGGAAGGAACGTATCAGCCCTTGAAGAGCAGATAAGGGAGTTTAAGCCTGCCCTTGCCTGCCTCTTTGACGAGAAAGCCGCCGATGATCTTCGCCGGCGGGTGGCAGACTTAGATGTTAGAGTAGTATCGGGAATGGATGGCCTTATAGAGGTCGCCACACTTGACGATATAGAAACCGTAGTGGCTTCGGTGGTAGGGATGATAGGCATAAAGCCTGCCATCTCAGCCCTTAAAGCCGGTAAGAAACTGGCTCTTGCCAACAAGGAGACCCTTGTATGTGCAGGCCATATTATTATGCCTTTGTCAGAGGAGACCGGATCTCCCATTCTCCCTGTTGACAGTGAGCATTCTGCCATCTTTCAGTGTCTGAACGGAGAGGATAAAGGGGCCATAGAGAAGATATTGCTTACCGCATCGGGAGGCCCTTTCAGAGGCCGCAAGCGGGATGAGCTTTCCTATGTGATGCCTGAGGATGCTTTGAAGCATCCCAACTGGTCCATGGGCAGAAAGATCACCATAGATTCCTCCACCCTTGTGAATAAAGGTCTGGAGGTTATGGAGGCCAAGTGGCTTTTTGGGGTTAAGCCTGAGGATATTGAGGTGCTGGTTCAGCCCAAGAGCATCATCCACTCCATGGTTCAGTTTAAGGACGGAGTGGTTATAGCCCAGCTGGGGCTGCCGGATATGAAGCTTCCCATCCAGTATGCCCTATACTTCCCCAAGCGGGTGCCTGCCCCGGGAGAGCGGCTTTCATTTACGGATCTTAAGAGTATTACTTTTGAGGAGCCTGACAGGGAGACCTTTAAGGGGCTTGATTTGGCCTATAAAGCTCTTGAGCGGGGAGGTAATACTCCTACCATGTATAATGCGGCAAATGAAGTGGCGGTATCCCTGTTTTTGGACAGGAAGATCAAGTATCTTGATATAGTTGATATTATAGAGATGTGTATGGAGGAATGTACTTTCAGCGAGAATCCAAGCGTGGAAGACATCCTGGAAACAGAGCAGGAAGTACATCAACTGGTGCTGTCGAGGTATTTATGAGAATAGTTGTAGGAATACTGATATTCAGTTTAATAATACTGATACATGAGCTGGGGCATTTTATCTTTGCCAAGAAGAATGATATATGCGTTCAGGAGTTTTGTATCGGGTTTGGGCCTACTATCGTGGGCTTTACTAAGGGTGAGACCAAGTATTCAATTAAGCTGCTTCCTTTGGGAGGGGCTTGTATGATGCTGGGTGAAGATGAGGATGAAGAAGCTAACAGGGACCCCAGGTCCTTTGGGGCTAAGTCTGTATGGGCCAGGATGCAGGTAGTTCTTGCCGGCCCTGTTTTTAATTTCATTCTGGCCTTTATCTTTTCCCTTATAGTAATAGGAACCGTGGGAGTTGACGTGCCGGTTATCGGTTCTCTAAAGGAGGGCGGAGCTGCCCAGAGTGCGGGTATAAAACCCGGCGATGTCATAACTTCCATTGACGGAGAGGGTGTCAGTGTTTACCGGGACGTGGATAACATCGAGGCTTTCTGCCGGAGCAACGAGATTGAGGTAGCTTACTTAAGAGAAGGTCAGACCTTTAAAGTTAAGCTTACCGGTACTCCCGTGCCGGGGACCAAATTGACGGATTTCGGCTTCGATAAGGGTGCCGGGCGACTTAAGATGGGCATCTTTGATACCATAAAATATTCCGTAAATGAGGTGTTCTTCTGGATTAAAACCACCTTA
>Ga0256404_1012546_pt1 | contig 11003 bp, 8 predicted proteins | sample RumenRJG_01DNA_FD_185990 | JGI IMG/M metagenome (GOLD analysis project Ga0256404, IMG submission 185990) | Bovine rumen microbial communities from Lethbridge, Alberta, Canada - RJG_01 | ecosystem: Host-associated > Mammals > Digestive system > Stomach > Rumen | place: Canada: Alberta | collected...
TTCGTCTTCAGTTCTTCTGTCATTGCCAGATGTATCTCCCTTTTGCATGAATGCAGTCAATTCCATGACGTAATAATATCATATGTAGAGTCTAATTCATATACAACAGGTAGGATTTATAGGGAAATACGAACCAAGTGGGCTTTCAAGGTGCGCTACAAAAAATATATCGCCCTCTCATTCCAGGCCGATTCCTGTTCTGAGAATAGAAAACCAGTCTCGCCGTCTGTGAAGAAATCTTACAAGATAGATTGTGTTTCCGCGGATGGTATAGAACATGTAATATTCTTTTACCATCACAAAGCGGATGCCCCAATTTCTGAGCACTTCGTCTGGAACAAATGGATATTTCCCGGGATATTTGACAAGGGATCGCCCCATCGCCTCAATATCATCCTGGAGGCTTTCGGCTGCATCAGGATTAAACTTTTTATAAGCGATATAGTTTAGTGCCTCCTGCATATCCATATATGCATGACGGGTAACGTGAATATTGAAATTCATCTTTACACCCTGCCGAGTCAGAACACGCGAGTGCGGTTCTGCCGAATGCGGCATCTATTATTATAGTGCGTCAGCAGTGCATTTGCCGGACGTTCGAATCGGTGCTGCGGTTTGAAAGTCCTGCATCAGCCGGACTTTCAAACTCTTCTCCCTGCGCGCAGTGCCTTCATGGCCTCATCAAATGGCATTGTATCGCCCTTTTCGATATCGCTCATCCCTTCCGCGATTTGTCTGTAGAAGTCGAGGCGTCCCTGCATTTCTTCGTATGATTCAATGCTCTGAACAACAAGATCTCCTTTTCCGTTTTTCGTAATAAATATAGGTTCACCGGATTCGTGGCACTGCTTCGAAACAGCATTGTACGAATTCCTCAATTCTGCACTCGATGTGATTGTTGGCATATATTCGGACCTCCTTCTGCAATAATAGCTGAATTATACAAAAATTTATTTATAAAGACAAGGCGATAAGGCGATGGTTTATATGCGTCCGCAATTCCACGCAAATTTGCGGACGATTATTCGCAAATTTTTCCACCTGAGCGAAAGATCGTTCGTGGACCGGGGAGGAGCAGAATTGCTAAAATGAATAAAGCAAAAACGAAATGTGGTTCTGCCGCCGGTTGAAGGTCGTCCTTATAAGACCAGGAGCAGAGCTGCGGAAAGGGGTGTTATGAGTGTAAAACAGATTACGGTGTACGAGGCTGCGGGGCAGTGCATCCGTAAGGAGCAGGGCTTAAAATGCGGACTTGAAAAGGATGAACCGACTCATCTTGAGTCCGGCGTAATCAATCTGTATCCCGGAATCGAGTATCAGACGATCGAGGGTTTTGGCGGAGCGATGACGGAGTCGAGTGCATACATGCTGATGCAGCTTGATGAGGCGAAAAGGACGGAGGTTCTGAAGATGCTCTTCGGGCCGGACGGACATCGCCTGAAGTATATCCGCACGTGTATCGACAGCTGTGATTTCTGCCTTGATGAGTACCAGGCGGTCGGTAATCCGCTGAAGGATCCGGACTTTACGACGTTCACAATTGACCGTGACCGTAAGTACATTATCCCGATGATCAAGGCGGCGATGAAGGCCGCCGCGCAGCCGCTGCAGGTTCTTCTCTCCCCGTGGTCGCCGCCGAAGCAGTGGAAGACGCCGCCGGCCAGAATCAAGAACGATATGTCGATTTACAGCCCGGACTTTCAGGATAAGATTGATTATGACCATGCGGGGCGCTGTCACGGCGGCTCGCTGAAGCCGGAATATTACGGCCAGTGGGCAAAGTATATTGCGAAGTATGTGCAGGCTTATCTGGATGAGGGTGTTCCGGTCGGCATGGTTACGATTCAGAATGAATCGATTGCCGCGGTTCCGTGGGACAGCTGCATCTGGACGGCGGAAGAACAGAAGACATTCCTCCGCGATTATCTGTATCCGGAGTTCGTGAAGGCTGGTCTTTCCGATAAAATTCCGATCTACTTCTGGGATCATAACAAGGAACGTGTTCTTGAGTGGACGGAGGTTTTCATGGATGAGACGACCCGGCCGATGATCGGCGGCGCTGCATTCCACTGGTACTCCGGTGACCACTTCGAGGATGTCGCGATGGTTCACGAGAAGTATCCGGAACTGAATCTCATGCTTTCCGAGTTCTGCTGCGGTATGGATGATGAAGAAATACCGGTCTTTATGCAGCATACGTTTGAAACAAAAGACAATAAGAACCTTCGCGATGCGCAGAGCTATGCGCATGAGATCATCGGCGACATGAATGCCGGAACGAATCGCTTCATTGAATGGAACTTCTGCCTCGACAAAACGGGCAGACCGAGGCACACAGCCGGCGGCTGCAATGCCGGGATTATTATCGACGGAGGCGATTATACGACGAACGCGATCTATGACTATTACGATCTTTTCTCACACTACATCCTTCCCGGTGCGAAGAGGATCGGTCTGTCGAGATGTGATGAAAAAGTGGAAGCTGCGGCAGTGAAAAATCCGGATGGAAGCGTGGTTGTTGAACTCCTGAACAGGGGAGAGACGGACGCGCGTTATGCATTCCGTGTAAACGGCCACATTGTGCGGTTTGAAGTTCCAAGAGATACACTCTCTGCAATTCTCTTAACTGCGGATGAATTAACGTGAGGCCTCATCATCGAGTGCGAAGCATGAGATGACGGCGGAGCCGCCGCATCGGGCAGGGCAGATTTTATCTGCTCTGCCTGACTGCATTCAGCTGTGCATGCCGCGAACATATTTGAATTTATGAACAAGATAATCAATAAATTAGCCTTTGAAAATATACATAATTTTCCGATTATTATTTATTAAAGGCAATATACTCAACGGAACATAATATTATCCACCACAATTAAGGAATACCCACCAAATATCATAAAATAATCCACCGTTCATTAAATGTTCCCGATGAAAAATCAGCCCGGGAAAATTATCATAATAATGTAACATTTATTGTCGCAGATTCACCGATTCTGACGGGGGATTTTATGAATAATTCGATGAGTGGCAATCCGGTTGCCAAGCCTGTGAACAAGGATGGCTTTCGATATGAATTCAAGAAGAACAAAGCCCTGTTTGCAATGATTGCGCCGGCAACGATCTTTGTGTTTATTATGCTGTATGTGCCTATGGCTGGTCTGGTGCTCGCCTTCAAGAGTTACCGCTATGACCTGGGTATTTTCAAAAGCCCCTGGAATGGCCTTGGTAATTTCAAATATCTCTTCAACTCGGGAACGGGCTGGCTGATCACGCGGAATACGATTCTCTACAATCTGCTGAATCTTGTCACGTCTCAGCTGATCGCGGTCATTATCGCCATATTCATTTCAGAAATACACCGCAAGCATTTCAAGAAGGTCTCGCAGACGCTGATTCTTCTTCCTTACTTTATTTCGTGGGTTGTCGTCGGAGTCTTTGTCTTCGCGCTGTTCAATTATGAGAACGGGTTTATCAACGGAATTATTACATCTCTCGGCGGGGAAAAGGTGAACTTCTACATGATGCCGGGAGCATGGCCGTGGATCATCTGTGCATTCAATGCCTGGAAATGGACCGGTTATAACTCGGTTATTTATATCGCCGCAATTACCGGAGTCGACGCGGAAATCAACGAGGCGGCAGCCATCGATGGAGCAACGATTTCTCAGCGAATCCGCTACATCACCATTCCGTCGATCCGGCCGACACTGATCACAATGATACTTCTTCAGGTCGGACGAATTCTTCGCGGTGATTTTGAAATGTTCTATCAGATCGTCGGCAACAACGGACAGCTCTTCAATGCAACCGACGTCATCGATACTTACGTATTCCGTTCACTGCTCACCAATCCGGATATCGGCATGACTGCTGCGGCAACGTTTTATCAGTCTGTTCTGTGCTTCATCATCATTATGGTTGTCAATGCGATTGTAAAGCATATTGATGATGACTATGCATTGTTCTGAGGGAGGAAATTGTCATGGCGAAGTCTAACGAGCTTGATTATATGGTGTCGGCCCCGAAGAAGATTAAGCTGAGTCCATCATCCAAAGTGTTCTATTTCTTCTGCTATCTGGTTGTGACACTGTCAGCGCTGATCTGCCTTATCCCGTTCATCCTGCTTGTCTCGGGCTCCTTCACATCGGAGCAGTGGATCCGCTTTCATGGATTCAGCCTCTGGCCGGGCGAATTCTCCGTTGAGTCCTACAAGCTGATTTTCAAGACTCCGGAGCGGATTGTCCGGGCCTACGGCGTCACAATTTTTATTACGGTGGTCGGAACGTTCCTCGGTCTTCTTCTGACTACTCTCACGGCCTATGTCATCGGCCGCAAGGATTTCAAGTACAGGAACCGCTTTTCGTTCTATTTTTACTTTACGACTCTCTTCAACGGAGGAATGGTCAGCACTTACATCTACTACATTCAGTACCTGCATCTGAAGGACAATATTCTGGCGCTGATTCTGCCGGGCATGTTTAATGTCTTCTATCTGCTGATTATGCGCACCTTCATCACAACCGTTCCGTTTTCTCTGATTGAATCGGCAAAACTCGACGGCGCGGGCGAGTGGTATACCTTCTTCCATATCGTTCTGCCGCTCCTGAAGCCGGGACTTGCAACCATTGGTCTGTTCCTTGCGCTCGGATACTGGAACGACTGGTACAACGCAATGCTGTACATCAATGAGGAAGAGCTGTATCCGCTGCAATATCTGCTGTATTCCATTCAGCAGGAAACACAGGCACTCGCGAGAATCGCCGCTCAGTCCGGGATCACGCTCGCCGATCTGCCGTCCAATTCACTCAAGCTGGCGATGGCTGTTGTGGCTACGGGTCCGATTCTGATTCTGTATCCGTTTGTTCAGAAATACTTCATCTCCGGCATCACCATCGGCTCCGTCAAGGGATAAATTTCTGCGTGAGTTTTTGCGGCGATAAGGCCGCATAAATAAAATAGAGAGCCCCGTAAGGGAAATCACAGCAAAAACATTACCAGGAGGAAAGTTGTATGAAAAAGAAGTTGGTTACTCTGGTTCTGGCTGCGGCTATGACCGGGACGCTGCTGGCAGGATGTGGAAGCAGCGCAGGCACAACCCAGCAATCAGGTGCCTCGGCATCGACCGAAACGGCATCGGCTTCGGAATCCGGTGAAAGCGGAGAAGCATCCCTGCCGGATCTTGATACTTCGAAGGAAGTGGAGCTTGTCATGTATGTCGTCTCGGACCGCCCGGCAGGACAGGATATCGTGGACGAGAACATGAATAAGCTCTTCAAGGAAAAACTGAACTGCACCCTGAAGATCAACTGGATCGGCTGGGCGGAATATCAGCAGAAGTATCCGATGCTGTATTCTTCCGGCGAGAAATTTGATATGGCATACTGCGCAACCTGGCTGAATTTTGCAAATCTCGCAAGAAAGGGTGCATTCAGGGAGCTGAATGATCTGCTTCCGAAGTATGCCCCGGACAACTATGCGATGCAGAGCGAGAACGCACTCAGCCAGGCATCCATCGACGGTCATCTCTATGCGGTGCCGACGCTGCTTCCGACCTATACCGGATATGGAGCGATCTACCGCGGCGATATTGCGGATGAGGCGGGAATCACCGATACGATCGACACGTTTGATGAAGTCGAGAAATATTGCGATTATGTTGTTGCCAACCATCCGGAGATGGAGCCGATCGAGATGTATTCTTCCGGACCGGAGCTCACCTATGTTTATGCTTACTCAAAGGGTTACACGAGCATTGACAATGGCCTGCGGTATCTTTTCTTTGATACGAATGATGCCTCTTCCAAGGTTACACCGATCTATGACATGGATGGTGCGGCGGACTTCTACAATAAGATGAAAACATGGGGTGACAAGGGATACTGGACCAAGTCAGCTCTGTCCGACACGGATTCCACCAAATTCCAGAACGGCAAGGCAGCGCTTCACTTCCATAACATCGATACCTATTCAGGACAGGCAGTTCTTCATCCGGATTGGAATCTTCATTTTGGAACCTTCAACCAGAACATCGCGCATCTTCCATATACGCAGGACTGCATGGTCATCTCGAATACCTCCGAGAATCCGGAGAGAGCACTTGCTCTCTGGAACCTGCTCACGACGGATCAGGAAGCCTATGATGCCTTCTACTACGGCATCCTCGGAACAACCTATGATCTCAATGACAAGGGGCAGTATACAATCCTTGATACGGATCTCTACAATACCAACGCAATGTGGGCTGTCCGCACGAAGGATCTGAACCGCAACCAGGCAGGCGTGCCAGATGATTACAACACGATTCGTGACGAGTGGGAGAAGGAGATCGATCCGAAGAAGGGCCAGGAACAGTATGCGTCCTTCGTGCTTGACACGAGCAACATCACAACGGAAGTCGCGGCCTGCACGAGTGCCTATCAGCAGTACGGATGGCCGCTCGAGCTTGGCTACACCAACGATGTGAACGCATCGATCGAAGAGTACAAGAATGCGATGGAGGCCGCCGGCATTGACAAGGTTATTGAGGAATGCCAGAAGCAGCTCGATGCATACCGCAGCGCGAACGGAATCCAGTAAACGGGAGGCTTCCAGTTTGCAGGACAGCATTCGGATAACGGAACCGCATTCCGTGAACGCGACAGCATAGACGTTGCAAAATAAAGAAAGGGCTCCGGCAGATCCATAAAAACGGATTTGCCGGGGCCCTTTTTTGGTTGACAGACCAAAAAACCACCTGCCAGGCAGGTGGGTCCCCCGATCGGCTTTAGTCCTGGATGAACAAACCTCCGATGCTACAATGATGAGGGTCTTAATCCGCATCAAAAAGCAAAGGAGGTAACCACGTGGATAAAAATACATTATCACATACCACATGGGAGTGTAAGTATCACATCGTATTCGCACCGAAGTTCCGGAGGTAATATACGGAAAAATCAAGGCAGACGTAGCCCAGATACTCAGCACGTTATGCAAGAGAAAGGGTGTCGAAATAATAGAGGCAGAAGCATGTCCGGATCATATACAAATGAATTTTACTGCTCGCCCAATTCTTTCTGCAGCGCGGTGAGGGAAAGTGCTTTGATTCGAATTTCCACCTCGCATCCGCCGTCCTCGTGCCCTTCGGTAATGTACCGCACACCGTATTCGCTTCCATAACACAGGCGGATGCGGAAACAGATATTCGCGACGCCAAAACCTTTGCCGCTTCCCGGCATGGAATCATCGGTGATCTTCGCGGCCATATCCGGGTCGATTCCGGGGCCGTCGTCCGTCACAGTGAAAATAATGTCGCCGTCCCTGAGAACCGCGCGGATTGTGATGTCGCAGGAAGTGATCTCGGGGTGTTCCGCCATTCCATGGACAATGGCGTTTTCAACAAAGGGCTGAAGGGTAATGTTGAGACAGGCATATTGTCGGATCTCATCGGGAACGTCGATACGCAGATCGATGGCGTCCTCGTAGTGCACGTTTTCGATGCTGACGTAACTCTGGACATGACGGATCTCATCGGCGATCCGGATCGAGCTATTGCCATGATTGAGCGAGAGCCGGTAGAACTGTCCGAGATCCCTCGACAGGCGTGCCACCTTATCGGCGCCGTAGTCCATTGCTCCCCAGTTGATGAGATCGAGCGTGTTATAGAGAAAATGTGGATTGATCTGCGCCTGCAGAGCCCGCATCTCCGCATGTGAGATGCTTTTGCCGAGCCGGTATTCTTCTTTCATCAGATCACACATACGCTGAATCATGTAATCGAAATTCTGATAGAGCGTATCCATCTCATCGCCGGACGGGAGCGGTGGCGTGAGGCGGGAGACCTGCACGCTCAGATTACCTCCTTTGACCTCATTGATCGCACTGTTGAGAACAGAAATGCGGTTCGTGTAATACCGTGCGAGCAGAGAAGAGGTAATTGCGGCGATCATCATTACGATTGCAAAAAAGAAGAGGAGGAGCAGGGAAAGAGAATAAACCTGTCTGCCATACTCCGCACGGGGAATAAGCGAGACGATCCACCAATTGTTGGAGCTGAGACGATGGCGATACACATAGTAATCCGTGCCGCAAGATCGGATGGTGCTCCAGTCCGCAAAGGTGTTGTTAACATGAAAATTATCGGAAAGGAGGGCGCTAAGGGAGTCCGGATCCGAAGAGGCAATCAGAGATCCCCTGTCGTCGATCAGATAGACAAGGCTTCCTTCCGTAAGCCTGGCATTGGTAAGTGCCTTCTGAAGAGCGGCTACGCTGATCTCGGTCTTCACGGGAAAGGAACGCGCAGTGCCATCGCCCGAGTTGATATTAAATGATGTGATTTGTGCAAGATAATCCTGCGTGGATTTCGGGTCGGAGGTACTTTTGTCCTGGAGTATGCAGTAAACGCTGCTGCCGGAGGAGAGCACTTCGCTCAGGGAAGCATAGTCGCCTCGCCCCGTGATTTCGGACAATGGATAGAAGTAATAATTATTGATTGAGTACAGTACACTGTCCGGAACGTACATTCCGATGCGGTAATTGCCGTTTTGAAGCTCGATCAGCTGAAAAATCGGGTTAATCTGCAGATATTCCCGGATCGAGGACAGGTCATCGCCGGGTCTTGCGAAGTCGGGATCGGAACAGATCCGGGAAAGCTCGGAATTGTTCAGGATCTGGCGTGTGATGTACTGCATGCTCTGCAGGTAGGAAGTGAGAAGATTATCCGCCTGCGTATTGTACTGATCGAGGGTTTCCCGAAGATTTTTCTCGGAACGCTTCTGCAGCGTGATGCTGGCAACGATTATTACGACAATGCAGCAGAACAGGACCGGAAGCATATAGGACAGAAACAGCTTTCTCCGCATGGAAAGCCGCCGGAAGTGCTGTTTTATATAGGTCAGGAGCTTCATAAAGAATAGTCCTTTGCGTTGTCTGTGCCAACGGTTTCGATGCAGAAATCCCTGTACTCGGACGGTGTAAATCCCGTCATTTTCTTGAAGATGCGGGCAAAATATTTGCTGTCCTCATATCCGGTTTTCCGCGCGGCTTCCCCAATCTGCATGGAAGGGTCACGCAAAAGCTCCTTCGCCCGGTCGATTCTTGACGATGTGATATACTGTCCGATCGTCTTTCCCGTGACCTCGCGGAAGACTGTACTCAGATAGGTTGGTGTGAGGTAGACCCTGGAAGCGATATCCTGCAATGAAAGACCGGGATTATCTAGATGGGAACTGACATACTCGCAGACATCCCGCACGATGCGGCTGTGTTTTAGCTGGTGGGCATCGCTTTCCAGAAGAAGGGCAAGGTTCTTTGCGACGATCTCATCCAGCTCGGGGATCGTCCGGGCGGAGTCGATGACCCCGGCCTCCTCTGCAAAACGTCCGCCGTGGATTCCGCCGTTCAGATGCTGATCGGCGCGGATGATGCAGTCCAGAAGCTGGTGATAGATGGTGCGGCATTCATAGTTCAGAAGGACATGGCCGTCCACGAGTTTTGACGTGACCGTGCGAAGGTATGAGGAAGAACCCTCGGCGTCACCGCCAAGAATCATATGGTAGAAATTGTTGCGCTCGTTTTCGGGAACTGCCGTGTGAATCTCAGTGGCCTCTTCAGCGGCGGAAGCAAAGGAATTCCAGCCGTGATAAGAAATGAGCGATGCTTTGGAGAGACATTCGGCAAAATCGGTCCGGAGGCTGTTCCATTCAAAGATGCTGTCCGAATAAACGATGAACCAGTCGCTCCTGCCGCGAAGCGAGAGAATCTCGCGGCAAAACTGCGGCATCTGATCATCGGGAATCCGGACGGAGGAGAATGCGGCAAAACCGATATATCCGGGATAGATACGGTCATAGACGAAGAAAATGCCCTGCCCCTTGTGCAGAAGGGTCATCTGCTGTTCAAGAGCTGTTCCATTGATCGGACCGGATGCTTTTGCGCAAAGAATGAATAAACGAAGACAGACGGGACCGCCATCGGGCAAATCCGGGAAGCAGGACCGCAGTTTGTCCTGCGTGGGTGTGTCCTGGGCCGCGGGATCGGCCATGCTGGTCAGGAGCTCGTGGAAAAGCGCATGTTTTCGTTGGCTTTCGGTCTGCAGCCGCGCGGCAGCGTGACTGATGGCGTCGCTGAGGACGGCAATGTCAATGGGCTTTTCCACATAGTCGACAGCGTGAAGGAAAATCGCCGCGCGATAGTATTCCTTGTCGGAGTAACCGCTCATGAAAATGATCTGACAGTCCGGCAGAACCTCGCGGAGCTTCCGGCACAGCGTGATTCCGTCCATTCCCGGCATACGGATGTCGGAAATGATAATGTTCGGAGAAAAATTCTGCAGAACGGCGAAGGCCTCATCCGCGTCCTCCGCTGCACGGACTTCACCGACCTGCAGAGAATTCCAGTCTATATGATGAAGAATCCCATTTCGGATGAGGGCCTCGTCTTCTATCAATAAAACCCGGATCAAAATGCACCCTGCCTTTTCATCAGATATCCAGCAGATCGCTGTATGCCTTGAGAGCTCCGTCCGTGTCGTGCGAAAGAACGCGTTTTGCAAGCTTCTTGCCGAGCTGGACGCCTTCCTGGTCAAAACTGTTGACATTCCACAGGAAGCCCTGGAACATGACCTTGTTCTCAAAGTGAGAGAGCAGTGCGCCGAGCGAGCGGGGAGTCAGCTGGTCGCCGATGATGATGCTGGACGGACGGCCGCCCTCGAAATTCTTGTTTTTATTCTCGTCCTTCTTGCCGCACGCGAACGCCACAATCTGCGCTGCAACGTTTGCACAGAGCTTCTGCTGGCTGGTTGTGCCTTCAATGACGACATCCGTGCCGATCTGGTTCTTCTTAAAGCCTACGAACTGGAGCGGGATGATGGTCTTGCCCTGATGGAGCAGCTGATAGAAGGAGTGCTGGCCGTTCGTGCCGGGTTCGCCGAAGATCACCGGTCCGGTGACGTAGTCAATGGGCTTACCAAAACGATTGACGGACTTGCCGTTCGACTCCATGTCTACCTGCTGCAGATGTGCCGGGAA
>Ga0256404_1012547_pt1 | contig 11003 bp, 14 predicted proteins | sample RumenRJG_01DNA_FD_185990 | JGI IMG/M metagenome (GOLD analysis project Ga0256404, IMG submission 185990) | Bovine rumen microbial communities from Lethbridge, Alberta, Canada - RJG_01 | ecosystem: Host-associated > Mammals > Digestive system > Stomach > Rumen | place: Canada: Alberta | collected...
TATATTCAATGATTAAACATAGTCGAAACTCCATATATGTGCTAAAATTTCAAGGTAATCAAGCTGATTAAAATCCCATACAAATCGGCTACACAGACGCGACTTAGTTCAATTTGATAAAAAACGGCGCGAAGCCCGAACAAAAGGGTAGATTGCTGACAACGGTAATCTGCTTTTTTGTTCGTTCTTGCACCGTTTGTTTACGAAAGAATTATATTTCTCTACACCCTGGTATTTGTAAACTCATCTAAGTCTTTGCAAAAAGTATCAAAATCAAATTTACCTTTTCCTTTGACTTTCTTAACCGATTTAACGATCATATCCTTATACATTTTTATTCTTTCGATCTCGTTTGATTCTAAGTACTGTTCTAAACTCATTCTGACATAAACTGTGGCTACACTGTTGTACGATACGAAAGAAACATGTTCTTTCCATTTTCCTTTTTCATATTCATCAGCAGGTGCAAGAATTGGTATAATTCCAATGGTTTTCAACATATCACTATATTCTTTATTTTTAAAAAATATGAATGCGTCCTGACAATACTTATAGATTATATCTTCAATTCCGTAATGATCCCTGTAATACATCGGCGAATTAATACTTAATTGCATAATGCCCCCCCTATACGAACCTAGATTTGTTATTAATTATAAAACAGTTGTATATTATCACAATCTACTATAGCATAGCATCAAATTTATTAATACAGTATTTTCGAGTCATACACGGTTCTGCTCTATATGATGCACCTGTAGTTTTGTTTCTTCCTTTGATTCATTTATCGAGCTGACAACAGTCTCTCTCCTAGCCATATCCTCTGTCCTCTTCTGTATCCTCTCACAGATTTTGACATTTTTCCTTGCCTCTTTGACAAGCAGGTTTATTTCATCCAACTCATCCTTTTGCCCGCATCAATCCTATCCATTCCTCCATACTACGTGCGACCATGATGCAGCTGTCGATATCTTCCTTGACGATTCTTTCAAGTGTATATTTGCCATTATTAATACTGCCATTTGAAAGGATTTCATCTTCTTTATCCGCAACTGTCGAAAGACCTTCTCTGATTGCTATCAGATCTGACATCTTCTGCATTCTCGGATATTCCTTATCCCAGTTGAATTTCTTGCCATCTATGAATGATGTAGCATTAATGACGAGATGATTATGAAGGTGTTGTCTGTCCAAATGCGTAGCAACCACAATCTCAAACCTGTCACCCCAAAGCTTCTCAGCCAGTTCAACGCCCATCCTGTGAACCTGATCTGGATTCGATTCTCCGGGCGCAAATGACTGATAACCATGCCACAGAACTCTGCGTCCCTTTTCGCCAAACATCTTACGCGTATAAACCATCTTCTTGATTGCACTTTCCGGCATGCAGTTGATACCGGTAACATACCTGAGCCCTGCATTTTTATCCGATACATATCTGATGACGGAGCCGACAGTGATGATGGCCGGATCTTCACCGGAAATAACTTCAATACTGCCTGTTTCGCTTTCTTTGATCATTTCGGCAGTCTTCTTCTCATTCTCGACATATTCCAGCACCTGAGCAATCGTTCCCTTTGTTCCCTTGGCACTCGCACATATCGGCCATAATGCGGTTGTTGGCATCTGTATCACCTTCTTTCAACAAATAAAAAGTGCTTATAAGTTCTAAACCTATAAGCACTTGCAATAAGAATACTATATAATCGATCTATAGATATAGGAATTGCCATTTTTTATCTTCTCTTTTCACACCTACGACTTACCTACGACTTAATTATATTCGTAGGTAAGTCGTAGGTCAACTGTTATAGTTTGATCATTTTTCAGTTATGAAAATATCTACCGATAAAGATGAATACAGTAATTACCGCACTGAAACAGTTAGGATTGAATCTGATAATAAAGCTGTGAACAAGATACTAATATAGCATACTAATTGTATTTTCCATATTCACCTCAAATATACAATACACCCATTGGGTGCATTTTGCGAATGGTTTTAATATATCTATCAAACATTTGACATTCCTTATTCTAATTCATCCAGCAATCCCGACACGTCTATATCCTTGATCACACTTTCACATCCTGGTACCTTGAAAGGCTCCGGTTCCATGATCTTGTCGAGTATAGACTCATATATATAATTAACCTGCTTCATCATATCCTGTAGCAGGTTAATCTCCGTTTCACCCACGTATCCATTCGCCAGAGCAAGCCTGGTCATCTGGCTGATGTCTCTCCCAATCCTGTTAATACTTTCCATATCCGAATGAAAATCCTTAGGTAGCGCAACCTTGGGTTTGATTCCATTGATCAGATACCTGACGTATTCACCTTCGGTCATTCCACATCTATCTGCATTTTTGTGGAGCTTTTCAGCCTCTGATTTAGATGCAAAAAAGCTTTTGCAAATATCTCTTTTTTCCATTATTCTTATAACTCCATCGCAGGCTCAGCCCGTCTTATCGAATCGATCAGATTTCCTTTTCTCTTTGCCTGCAAATATTCATTAACATCCTTAACACCTTTAGGCGGATATTGGAGAATCACTCTGATATTTCTATCTTTAAGAGCAGCCTTGATATTTATACCTGCATTTAATCCTGCAGCATCATTATCGAAATGAATATAAACATTCTCAATTCCAGGATATTCTTTGAAATACTGATCAAGGCAGGAAGGCAGCATTACACTGCCGTCTGTACGTCTGGTTACGGTTATACCCGACATCGACAGAAGGTTGAATGCTCTAAAATCATACCCCGCTTCATTTATCAGACAGGCATATGAAAGCATATCGATTGGAGCCTCAAAGAGATGTAGCGAACTTCTGTCATCACCCTAGATCCTGCCAGATAGTCTTCAGGAACAGCTCCGAGAACAGCAAGAACAGCAGTCTGAAAGTCCATATCTTCAGCTATGATCAGATAACTGATAGCATTTCTGCCATACAGTCCTCTTGAATGCCACCACCATTCTCCGGATCTTTTCATACAAAGAGAGTCGTGATCAACATGGCAGAAATCACTTCCCTTTCTCTTCAGCACATTCGGACTGGTCATACGGAAATACTCATAAAGTCCTATCTTACCCGCCCGATCAACATCTTCACGTGGAATATATACTCCCATAGCTCGACCTCCTCTCCTTATGCACTATTCAAAACCTTTAGACAATTTGTCTAAAAGTTTCGTTCTTATGGTTGTATAAAAAAGGCCACGATATCAAGCGGGCTAAGGGGGGATAAGCGCGTGATATCGCAGCCATGAAGGGATGTATAAAGTATTCAATTATTATTATGATTTTTTCTTGTATTCAAAAACATCTAAGTTTGCAATCTTTGCTATTCCATCAGCGATTGCATTTTCATACGACATATCTTCATAAAGCAATTTTTTCGTGATATTATTATAATCTGCTTCGTAGAATCGACTACTTATAATCTCTCTGAGCATCTTGGGAATATTATGCTCAGGTTGTGCTGACGGATTATTCTTAGATTGCATACGATCTTCACGAACTTCATCAATAAGAGTATCAAGTTTCTCATTGATTTCAATCTTCGAATACAGTTTCGCAATGTCATACAAATGCCTTGAATCACGATCCTGCATATCCTGTAACCTGTAATCACATATTGCAAATACCTTGTCAATAAAGGTTCGTTCAAGCGACTGCACTTTCATATTAACCTTGCTCGCTTCAAACGAAATGGGAAGAGTTATTCTCCGTTTTTCACAAAACCTTCCAATAAAGCTATATACCTCATGATTATCTACAGGATACACAGCTTGATAAAAGCTTGTTTCAACTATCATTTCCAATGGAACATCACTAAAAAGTGATTCGTACTCAAAAACATATTTGTTATAATTGTATCTTGATTGTATATCCTCTGGATTTATTAGCTTCAAGCCTAATACTTCCGCAATACCTATTATTGTATTCTTTGTTTTCTTTTTTTCAGATTCTGTCGGCTTCCTATTCATCGAAAGATCTATATCTTCTGAAAATCTGTCAATCAGTTCATATGCCTTTGAAAGTGAAGTTCCTCCCTTAAATACAAACGGTAATACAGATTTTGATAGTTCCAAAAGAAACATGGATTGGACCGTATCTTTCTCAACCATTTGTGTAGACCTGTGTTCCTCCGCAGCAACTGTTTCAATAATTTCTTTCCATATGCTCTTATCTCCTTTAAACCAATTCACCAATCAGTCCTCCCTCATAAATATTACGATACACCTTATCTGGATAAAGTGGAAGTAGCTTCTTAACCATAGAAAAATTCACATTAAGTTTTTCAGAAAATCGTCTCAATTTTAATGCGAACTCTGACCCATTTATCTCGCTATACTTATCTATACAAGTCATTAGATCAAGAAACTGAAGTTCTGATTTATTATTTTCGGTAATCACTGTCACAGGCTTATATACTATTATTGTGTTGCCATCAATAACCTGTTTTCTTTGCTTTGTTGTCGCTTCATTACTGCATATCTCATAACATGACGGATTCTGAGTTGTAAATCCATATTTATTTGCCAATTGCAATCCCGTCACATAACCTCCGGAACTTAAATATTTCTTTTCTATATAGCGATCAATCGAAATTTTGCCCTTGGTTCCCAATATGGTTATATACGAAATATAATAAACACCATTATATAAGCGCTCTAATCTTCCATCATCAACCAATTGTTTCATTTCCTGACGAAGATAATCCTTAGATTCTCCCGGCAGTTCTCCTAAAAAGATTGGTTCACCATTTTTATAGTTTTCAATTATATAGTCATAGATCATAAAACATCACCTCACAAATGTGAAATTATATATTTCATCTTTATGATACTTGTCTTAACATCAAAAGTCAACAGCATTTTCAACATAGGTTGTTTCTATAGTATCTACAATAAAACGTAATAAATTGTGGCTGAAAATGAGTATTATTTGTTGCAAGAGTCGCTTCTGAAGCTTTCGCATCACAACCGACTCTTGCTCATTTCAAAATTCCTTATTATGCAAACAACTCAAACTAATTATTATCGTTTCGACCATAGCACAAAAAAGGACACAATCTAAAATTTCTTTTAGAAAGTGTCCTTAACAGTTCTATTAAAACAGAATATTTAATTAACCATATACTCTAAAATGGCAAAGAATGCCATATTTATGCATTAATCCGTTCCTACTTTGTAGGACTTATGAACTGTAAACCCTTTAAAACACACGTATATGCGTTGTTCTTAATTGATACTCTTTAACGTCGGGAACAGAAGTATAATCATGGAAAGGGTCGAGAATTGAGGTTAGTAATTCTCGATTCTTTTTTTTTTATGTTTTTTGACATCGTGACAAAGAAATTGCGAGGAATTGCGGTCAAAGTGTAGCCATTTTTAAGATACATGGCAGTTGTTATATTTAGATTGAAGGGATTTAGGATTTATAAAAGGGGGATCGGCTTCTTATAAATGCATAGCTTCGGCTTGCTTTTCTTGGCGGATTTTGGATGTTTCTGTCCGCATTCAGCCTGTTCAAGGGGTGATGCCTATGAGCTGAGAAAAATTTTTTTAAAAATTTTTCAAGGTGACGCATGAGATGCGACACCCCTGTGATATAGTGTGTTTGCTAGCAGAAAGTCGAGGATAAAATGACAATAAAAACAAATCCTAAATCTTTGAAACAGATAGAAAGATTATTTGATATGGCTGCATATTTATCTTTTAAGAGGATTGTGTCTGCTGAAGAACTGGCAGAAAGATATAACGTCCATAGAGCGACAGTTTTTCGTGATAAAAACACTTTGTATGATTGTATGGGCGTGATTTTTGAAAATGAGCCCGGACAACTCATTCGCGTTAATGATAGGTGGCATTATAAGTTTTTCCCACTTTATGCATATCAGAGAAAAGCTTTGATTAAGGCAATTGAGATAATTAAGGACACTGATATTAGAGATGGTCTGATTTCTATTCTGTAAAAAGATATTAAAGTGGTGACAACCTGCCACTTGCTGAGTACTCCGTGTGGCAGGTGTGTTGCTGCTCTGGCTGGGTACATGACAGGTGTCGTGTGCTCTTCAGATCAGTAACTTGAACATTGATAACTGAATACAACAGATAACCGGACGTTCACGAATAGCTGAGCCGCAAAAACAGATGCGCTGTGACTGTGCTTTTAAGATATAAGAAATTACCAGGATCTTGATTCAGCATAATAGCGATAAAACATTGTTCGAAAGATAGATACTGTGGCGGTGTCGAGGCGAAGAGGCTGTTCGTTAATAATGATACTTCTATATGTTTATGATCTAAACATATAGTCCTGCGAGGACGGTGCGAATCCGATGTGGGCTGTGATGCCGCAGCTACCGGTTGTTTTAATAATATCTACTGACAACTAAACATCTCTTTTTACCAGGTGTTTTGTTGTGAGTAGATATAAACAAAGAAGAGTACATAAAAATGTGATGCATTATGTATCATTTTGACGTAAGATTAAAAATGACCATAGCATTATATTATACGGACTCTTCGAAAAAAAGGAGGTATTTCATGGAAAAAAGATTAGGTGTCGGAGAGTTTAATGATGCAATAAAATGCATCGATGGAGACAATGTCTACTATGTTCCGAGAGACATATTTGCTAGAGTTGTCATGGGTGTAAAAATTCAAGGTAAAAGGTTTGTTCGCTATAAGACAGGCGCTGAGATGTACGACATGAGTGAGCGACAGTTTAAAACGATTTCCAGTGACGCAAAGGCAATATGTAAGATTAACCGAATGGTTATGGTAGACGTTGAAAAGCTCGAAAAGTATTTGGCTTATTTTATGAATTGATAAAGAGATTTTGGTTAGCAAAAAGTATTGACTTTATGGTTAGCAATAATTATAATTATTATATGATTATAAGGAGGAACATACAGATGAAAACAGGGAAAAAGATGGGACGCCCGAAAATGGATGAGCCCAAAACAAAACCTGTTCAGGTTCGGTTTACCGAGGCTGAATACGAAAGATTAAAAGTATGTGCTGCCAAGTATAATCTGACCATAACTCAATTTGTACGAGAAGGAGCTGAAAAACTGGCTGATTCCTTGTCGTAATTTGCAAATCTCTTTTGAATGCACATAGAGAGGATAATACTATGGCAAAAGTCAGAAGAGACAAAAAAGGAAGAATACTCCGCAAAGGTGAGACTTTCAGAAATGATGTTAAGTTATATCGTTATTCTTATACGGATCCTGAGGGCAAAAGAAAAGCAATATATGCAAGCGATTTGCCTGAGCTTCGAGAGAAAGAAAAGCAGATGGAGAGGGACAAGCTTGACGGACTTAACGTATATCTGCAAGCTAAAGTAGATATAAACTACGTTTTTGACAGGTACATTTCTACCAAAAGAGACCTTCGGAGTACAACCGAAACCGGATATAGATATACATATGATCAATATGTCAGGTATGGGTTTGGACAAAATAGAATATCTGAAATTCGATATTCCGATGTTATTATGTTTTATAACAGATTGCTTGATAAAGGGTTAAGCGTATCGACGGTGGATTCTGTTCACTGCGTTTTAAGACCGACATTTCAGCTCGCGGTTAGAGACATGATAATAAGGTTTAATCCTACCGATGGAGCTATGGCTGAGATAAAAAAATCATCAAGAAATAAGACTGAAAAAAGATATGCTCTGACATACGCTCAAGAAAGAGCTTTCCTTGATTATATTTCAGAAAATCCGGATGAGGCAAGATGGGTTCCTTTATTTACGGTTATGTTTGGAACCGGTGGCAGAATTGGAGAAATCATAGGACTTCGTTGGAGAGACATTGACATTGATAATTCAACCATAAGCATTAATCATAGCGTTTCATATGGACCGAATTGTAAAAATGATGGCAGATGTGAACTTCAAATGTTTCTTCCCAAGACCAAATCAGGAATTCGTATTATTCCAATGCTTGATAAGGTAAAAGAAGCATTTCTCCAGGAAAAGGATAACCAGGAAAAGTTTGGTTATTTTTGTAAAGAAAAGCTTGGCGGATGTAATGATTTTATTTTCTGTAATCGCTTTGGCAATATATATAAGCCTTCGGGTATAAACAAGGTGATAAAAAGAATCGTTGACGATTATAATGCTAAAGAAGAATTGAATGCTGCACGAGAGAATAGAGATCCACTTATACTACCGAGGTTCAGCTGCCACATTATAAGACATACTTTTTGTACAAGACTATGTGAAAACGAAACCAATATTAAGGTAATACAATCAGTGATGGGGCATAAAGATATCGAAACCACAATGGATATCTATGCTGAAGTCTCTGAGCAAAAGAAAATTGAAACATTTGAACAGCTTAATAAAGAAAATGTGCTATAGAAAGAGTCCGAAAGGACTATCTATCATTTTTCTGTATTAGTACTGTTCGGTTTACTGACACAAATACTTCAAACTGACATTTTTATGACACAATTTGATGATAATAGGCTATGTTTGACGCATGATTTACCAGTTTTGATCATCTGGAATGTTGCATAATGGCATTATTTGCATCAATAAGTATACTTGGGTGTTGTAGTCCCGACATATAAAATATTTAGCGCTTGCATCTGGACTCGAACCAGAACGCCAGATGAATCTGACTACTCAGAGATTAGCAATCTCCTGCCTTACCAATTTAGGCTTATACAAGCAAAGTGGGCAGAGCTGGACTTGAACCAGCAGAATCCGAAGACACCTGATTTACAGTCAGGACCGCTACCAATTACGGGTTACCTGCCCATTTAGCGCCGTACACAGGATTTGAACCTGCAAGCCTTTTCAGGCCAACTGTTTTCAAGACAGCCCCCTCACCACCCGGACATACGGCAAATATTTATTCTATTTCATAGAGTGTGACCAATGGGAATCGAACCCATATCTTCAGATTCACAATCTGAGGTACTGACCTTTGTACGATAGCCACAGTGATCCCAGTGGGGCTCGAACCCAACATTTCCGGCTTGAAAGACCGGTGAACTGGCCATTTATTCGATGGGACCATATTATTAGTGACGGATGTGGGGCTCGAACCCAGCATTTGGAGATTGAGAGTCTCCTGTCCTGACCTTTTAGACGAATCCGCCATTCACTATCTATCCACAACAACAATATCATCCATAGTACAGCCAAACATATCTGCTATGATTATCATATTGTCTAATGCTGGCATGCAGTCACCACGCATCCACTTAAATATCGCTTGTGGAGTTCCAAAACCGCATACTGCCTGGATATCTTTAACCTTTATATTTCGAGCCTTCATCATGTTTCTGATATTAGCTCCGGTTGCTGCCATATTTATTGTAACCATATACCTGCACTTCCTTTCCTTGCATTTTATAAAGTACCCTCGGTGAGAGTCGAACTCACAGACCACGGAGCTTAAATCCGATGCATATTCCAATTCTGCTACGAGGGCTCAGTGTGCGTAAGAGGACTCGAACCTCCACCGGTTTCCCGACTGCATTCTTAGTGCAGCTCCTATACCTATTCGGATATACGCACATAGTACCTGTGGAGAGATTTGAACTCTCAAGCCGAAGCCACGGTTTCTAAGACCGCTGTGTATTCCATTCCACCACACAGGCATATAAATAAAAAAGATGCTACATTATTGCAGCATCTCCATAGTTTACCTACAAAAATACCGCCTATGCATCTGAACATAAGCGGTTATCTATCATTTATCCTTCATTTTCCACTTATATCTCAATGCATAACAAATATTCCTTCGTCTGACTCTGATTCGAGACTAAGGAGCGAATATTCACTATGCAGATATAAGTTTCTAAATGTGTTCATTGCTTTAATTTCCTTTCAAAATTTATGACTTGATTATACCACTAAAAGATAATTTGTATAGTAAACCTGTAGTATATCTATGCATCCTTTAAGCACTGGTACAATGCTCTATAATATGCCTCAATATCTTGATTTGGCGATAATCCTGATACACCACCATCACCAGCTTCGATCACTCGCCAGCTACCATCTTCCGTTTCAGCAAAATCTACAGTATAGTAAATACTTTCTATGCTCTTATACTTATCAATTAACTCCTTCGGAGGAAGCGGCGCATATATGTACTGGTTAGAATTTCTGCTAAGTGTTGCAACTTCATGATTAATATAGAACACCCTATATTCATTCGTTACTGAACCATATCTTTTCAATTCAAGATATTCCTTTATACAGATACCACCAGTAAGCAGATTCCCTCTGTATTTATAGAACAACTCCATATCCCTATCAAACTGACTCTGAGTTATAGTTTGGTCAAAGTATTTAGGGAATTCCGTACCTTTAACAGATTTCACATAATCTTTAACCATGAATCTCTTAAAGTGCTTTTTCAAATAGTCTACATCTATCTTTGAATATAATGGAAACACTTCCATATACGCTGTATCTTCGCCAAACTTCGAATATACATTAGGAAAGATATGCATCAATTCATATGATTCTGGCTCTGTCACAAGATGGATATTTCTTTCTGATAATCTATTATAAAAAGCTTCATATTGTTTCGGTTTCATCATCCATCCACGATATACAGCCGAAGTCATTGTTTCGACTTCTTTGTTCAGTTTTATAACACCATCATTAAACCATTTGTCATAGCTGAATATTACTATATCAAAAAATCCTGTAGAAAGAACACTCTGATATTCCTGTTCTAGATCCTCATCCACCTTATTACTATCAAAATAACTTGACGGAAATAAAATCGTATTCATCATAATTACCTTCCTTTTTCTTTATTATATAGTGGATGTAGAGGGATTTGAACCCCCGACCTTGAAATTAAGAGTTTCCTGCTCTACCAACTGATATGTAATGACCTTTGTCAAGTAGCAAATTAACAAGAATCATCACAAACTTATTTATTTGTATATGGAGACATCATGAAAGAGCTTTAGGGTATCAGTTCCCGGCATTCGCCACTCTGATAT
>Ga0256404_1012548_pt1 | contig 11003 bp, 10 predicted proteins | sample RumenRJG_01DNA_FD_185990 | JGI IMG/M metagenome (GOLD analysis project Ga0256404, IMG submission 185990) | Bovine rumen microbial communities from Lethbridge, Alberta, Canada - RJG_01 | ecosystem: Host-associated > Mammals > Digestive system > Stomach > Rumen | place: Canada: Alberta | collected...
CACCTAGTTGTAATCCTTCCGACCACTAAAACTCAAACAACGAGCGAACTTTCCCAAAGAATACAACTGACCGTTAAAATCAAAACGGTCATTAAACTATATTCGCCCCCTTTGGAGCAAAAATTAGTCAAATTTCTATAATAAAAAATTCCCCACAAACACATTAAAAAAGAGCCTTTTGAGGCTCTTTTATTAAATGGAGCGGGAGACGAGGCTCGAACTCGCGACATCTTCCTTGGCAAGGAAGCATTCTACCACTGAATTACCCCCGCATATTTGCGATACCATTCTATAATACATGCTAAAAAAAATTTTTCAAGTACTTTTATTAATTCATTTAAAAAACCTCCTTTTAAATTTTTCAAAAAGAGGTTTTAAGTTTCCGCGCCTTCTGACTGTTTTGGTTTTTCAGCCACAGGCTTTTCTTTAAATGTTTCAGTTGTACTGTCCCACGTATATTCTTTTTCTACCGTACCGTCGGCACCTTTTTTGACCCATTTGTCTCCATCTTTTACGATGCCTTGTTTTTCCGCCTCTGCTTCTTGTTTTGCTTCTTTGGCTTTTTCTACATCGGCTTTTCCGTTGCGTTTAGATATTATTTCTTGCGCTTCATCAACCGTTTTTCCGGAACAAATTGTTTCAGATCCGTCCTTCGAAGTTACCGTTATTTTACCTTCAATATTTGAAATATTATATTGTGGGTATGCAGCTTTCAAACCTTCAACACTTTTTTCTATACTTGCTTCTCCGTCTGTTACTTGAGCGCTGCTGCCTTGACTAATTCCTGACAGAGCTCCGCCTTGCATCCCAAAAGTTCCAAGACCAAACGGGCTAAAGCCGCCCATTCCGAAACCGCCAAATATACTGCCCATGCCGCATCCGCCAAACATTCCGGGCATACCGCAGCCGCCAAACATTCCGCCCATACCAAAGCCGCCAAATATGCTGCCTCCTGTCAAGCCAGTTAATAAGCCTTGAAAGAAGTTCATTTTCGGAGGTTCAGGTCCCTTCATAATGTAATTGTTCTGTTCTATAAATACATTATTTCGAGTGCCGATATGACCGCCGCGAACTTGTTGTTGTGTATAATGTATGTTGTCAAATCTCATGACTTCTCTCTTTTTTACTTTTACTTATATATATAAAGTATATATTCTTTTGATAATTGCATATATTTTAAAATTGTTTACAAAACTTTACTTTATCAGCAGACGACACTTTCGATTATCAAAAATGACCTGCCAAAATAGAAGCTGAAATGGGGTAAAACCCTATTCCTTACGGTAACGAAAACGCGCCCATGTACAGCTGACGATTTTTACTTATTTGTTGTGCTATCTGCGAACATGATTTGATAATGGGCCCTGTGTTGAATAATTTTGTGAATAAAAACCTGATTAAGAATGCGTTTGTCGCCGTAAATCCTTGTCATTATTATTTATATGGCCTTCATTTAATTCGGTTCCGTCTTTAGCGTGATAATGCCATTTGCCATCAACTTTTTTGGCTGTTCTGCCGGTATTACTCGTTACAGTTTGCTCTATTTTATGTTTTTTTCCATCAGTTTTTGATGTATATTCACCTGTACCGTTGTGGGCAGTTACGTTTCTGGATTCGACATATTCACTTTTTATATAATTCATTGTAGGTATATCTAATTTACTCGTGTCAAAACCTTCTTTGACTTTACCGTTCTCGAATACACTCCGATTATTATGCTCCATTTTTTGCGCAAGAGCGTTTCTATCTGCATCACTCAAATACCCGACTTTATTGTTTAATACCAAGTCTGTAACTTGACGGGCAGACATCCCCGGTCTGATAGCGCTTAATACAGCCTTACCGTCACCAGCATTTTGTGCTGCCCTATACCAACCTTTTGGGCTTGCAGAACCGGAACTTCTTCTTGTTTGGGATGTAGAAGTGTTATCAGTTCGAGCTGCATAACTTCGCCCTTGAGTAGTGACACCTGTATTGTCTGTACCACCGGGCTGCTGTGGGTTAGTTCCTGTGCCCGCTGCCGGAGTTTGTACACCATCGCCAGTGCCTGTATTCGTTTGTCCGTCCACGTTGCCTGCATTGCCTGCATTACCTGCATTGCCTGCATTACCTGCGTTACCTGCATTACCTGCGTTACCTGCATTACCTGCATTGCCTGCATTACCTGCATTGCCTGCATTGCCTGCATTACCTGCATTACCTGCATTACCTGTGTTACCTGCAGGTGCTGCTTGATTTTTTGATTGATATTCAATTATTGCAGCTTGTGCTTCATCAACCGTTTTTCCGGAACAAATTGTTTCAGAACCGTCCTTTGATGTTACCGTAACTTTGCCATTTATTTCATTTATATTAAGCTTAGGATATGCCTGTTTTAATCCTGCGATGCCTTTTGCAAGTGATTGATCTTGCCCACCGCCTTGAGCGATAGTGCTACCCGCAGATACTCCGCCAAATCCGCCTCTGTTAAACAAATAATTTAATGCTGTTCCAAGAGAAACGCCAAACCCGCCCCAAAAACCGATTTTTGGAGGTTGAGGCATCATTGGGCCTACACCAAAAAAGTTATTACTTTGAATGAAAACATTCCTATTTGTTTTCATCTGATATCCGGCTAGCGCCTTTGGATAATTTGACATATCCGGTCTGAATCGAATAACCATGTTTTGCCTCTCTTCTAATATACTTATATATATAAAAAATATATATTGTGTAGAATTGCATATATACCCCCGTTTGTTACAAAATTGTTACAAAACTTTTTAAAATTGATAAATTTTAATTGTGTGCTTTGTGCTAAAATTTTAATAGAGGATTTAAACAGAAGGGATAAATTATGGCAAATAAAGTTGTTGTTGGAGCTCAATGGGGCGATGAAGGGAAAGCAAAGATTACGGATTTATTGGCAACAGATGCTGATTTAATTATAAGATATCAGGGCGGCTGTAATGCTGGGCATACGGTTGTCGTAAACGGTAAAACTTTTAAATTTCACCTTATACCGTCAGGCATTTTATATAAAGGAAAAACCTGTTTTATCGGTAACGGTACCGTAATTTTGCCTGAATATTTTGAACAGGAAATTGAAGGGTTAAAAAAAGAAAATATTGATTTATCGGGTTTAAAAGTAAGTCCGTTGGCAACGATTACAATGCCATGGCATACAGAGGTTGACGGATATAGTGAAGACAATGCTCAAAAAGGTAAAATAGGAACAACTAAAAAAGGAATAGGACCGACATATACTGATAAAATGGGTCGAATTGCATTAAAGATTGAAGATTTGTATTCTCCTGAAGCGTTATCAGAAAAACTTGATGTTATTTTGCCGTTAAAAAATAAACAATTAAAAGAAGTTTACGAATTAAAAACTTATACAAAAGAAGAAGTTATTGAGTTGTGTAATAAATATGCAAAAATTTTCGAACCTTATGTATGTTTTGATTGGCAGGAAATGCTTCATCGTTTCAAAAAAGATGGCAAGAAAATCTTATTTGAGGGTGCACAAGGTGTAATGCTTGATGTGGATTTCGGGACATATCCGTTTGTAACAAGTTCAAATCCGATTGGCGGCGGAGCATGTACAGGCTCAGGCTACGGGCCGACAATTATCGATGAAGTAATTGGGGTTGCAAAAGCCTATGTAACGCGTGTAGGCGAAGGGCCTTTTGTATCGGAACTTTCAAATGATGTAGGGGACAAAATCAGAGAAGTCGGGCACGAATACGGAGTAACAACAGGCAGAGCGCGCAGATGCGGCTGGTTTGATGCGGTTACAATGAAATATGCTTGTCTTGTTGGCGGTCTAACCTCAATTGCATTAACAAAAATTGATGTATTTGATGAATTTGAAGAAATAAAGATTTGCACCGCATATAAAGATACTCGTAACGGTAAGATTTACTCATCATATCCGACAGATGTATATATTCATAAATTTTTAGAGCCTGTTTATGAAACTCATGCGGGTTGGATGTCAGATATTACGGGAATTAAAAAATATGAGGATTTACCTTTAAATGCCCGTAAATATCTTGAAAGATTGGAAGAAATTTTAGAAACTCCTATATCTATTGTTTCTGTCGGTCCTGACAGAGAGCAAACTATATTTAAAAATTAAAACAGGGTTACAATTCTAATCTAAATAAAATAACCTTTATATGTAGAAAATATACTAATATTTGTTGAAATGTTTTCACTTAATATCTTTTTAGGTGAAACTATGCAAGCAAAATTTAACTACAAAAAAATGCCTGTTGAAGAACTCGTTGTTTTATCCCAAAATAACGATTTAAAGGCATTGGAAGAACTTATACGCAAAGTGCAAAAGGATGTTTTTGCGACTTTGTCTTATATGTTAAAAAGTAATGAAAACCTATATGATTTAACTCAAGAGGTACTGGTTAAACTTGCAAAAAATATTTCGAACCTTCAAAATCCGTCCTGTTTTCATGGGTGGCTGAATCATATTATAACAAACGCATATTATGACTATTTACGAAAAGAAAAAAGGGCGCCGGAAACAGTTTCGTTGGAATATTCCTGTCCTGCATTAGATTTGGAGATAAAAATAGATATTCCTGATAAACGCGGGAAGCCAATGGAAAAATGTATAACTAACGAATGTGAAGAACATATAAAAAAAGCTATCCGCGGTTTACCTGAATCTTTTAGGATTGCGATTGTTTTAAGAGAATTTCAAGGTTTAAGTTATGAAGAAATTGCCAACACCACAAATTCAAGTATCGGCACTGTAAAATCAAGGATTTCTCGCGCAAGAATTAAATTGCATGAAGTCCTTAAAAGTTATACGGGAGGCTAAATGGATAAAAATTTAACTTGCAGTCAGGTGGAAGCTCTTATTAACCTTTATATTGAAGGTAAATTAAGTGATGTAATGTGCAAATGCGTGGATTTGCACATAAAAAAATGTCCTCACTGCAGAGAAAAAATAGAACATTTAAAATCAATACTTTCGAAATATGACAATAAACAAAACACACAAAATATACAGGAAGAAGTCTTTAATCAGGACTTTATAAATAATTTATCCGCTTATTTAGACAATGAACTTAATTCAAATGAGAATATTAAAATAAAGAAAATGACAATTTCAAACCCAAGCGCGCGAGATAAATTAGAAAAAATGTATAAGTTTAAAAAACTAATGTTATCTGCTTATGAAAAAACTAAAAATGATTACAAAAATGATTTTTCAAAAATGATAATGGCTCAAGTTCTTGAACAAAACCCCTATTCAACGGATTGCTTTCAAAAACTTATCATTCTATTCTGCATAATTGTAATGTGCATTCTTATCGGCTTTTTATATTTATACCTTTAAAGAACCGTTTGAACGATAAGGATTAAAAGTTTTGACATTATTTGACTGATTAGAAATATTTGTTTTTGCCAGAGTTTGATTATTATCTTTATTATTCATTTTTGCCATTTGTGCTTGTTGGCGATGAGAAGCGTACAAATTACGCACTAACGGCGTGATAAGATTACAAGAAATTATAGAACCTATTGTTGTTGCCGTAACATCCATACCATGTTCAAATCTGCCATAACTTGTTTTTATACGACTTGGCATTTTCTCTATTATTTTACCTATATTAGTATTTATATTACCGAGTTTTGTACCAAATCCTTTTTTTATAAGATGTTTTTTGACATTTTCCGGAAGCCATTTACCTGTAGAAACCAATTTTTTACCAACAGAAGAAAATGTTTGAGTTACTGCATAAAATGATAATATATTTACGCATGCATCCGCAAATTCCTGCGGTATCAAAAACATCTTTTGCTCTTTTGAAATTTTATCATTAAATGCAATTGCACATATTTGTGCAGCAGAAGACAATATCCAGCCTATTACGCCGGTATGAATAAGCATTTTGCCCATACTTCCGCCGTAAGCTTTATATAATTTGTCAAATATTGTTAACGGGGTTTTAGCACTTGTCATTATTTACCCCCTCCTTTATGTTATTTGCACAATTTTTTATAAATTCATCCATACTCTTGCGCGGAAGGCTTATTACTTGATTTTTAAGCTGTTTTCTCTTGTCAATGTCTCCTATGAATTTATTTGTTAAAAACTTTGTTAACGGCGCATCTATCAAGAAATTTGTAAACATCATAACTCCGAGCGATAACGCAGTTCCCATAAAATTGATATATTTTTTCAATTGTTTTGCTGTTATTTTTGAATTCTTCGGATAAAACAGCGTAGATATTTTCTTAACTCCGGGGCCGGGTTTGTGTGTAAGCGCATTTGCTGCGGCTATACAGGCATATCTCACTATTACACCTGTTGTTGTGCCTGCAATAATTTTTGCAACCGTTCTTGCCGCTGAAACTTCTTTTGTTCTCTCATCTACACGTCTGTTGTGTAAATCAATAAACGGCTGACTCATTAATGCCGTTACACCTAAAATCAATCTGTTCTCCGGTGAAGATATGTGCTGACCTACCCATTTTATGCCATTAGTAATCTTTCCGTTAGTCTTAAACTTGACCGGCGGAATTGCTTTGACAATTCTATTCACAGTTTTTCTTGCAACAGTTCGCAAGGGGTTGATGCCTATCATTGACATGATTTACACACTTTCACACATAAATATAAACGCATTTTATTGACCTTTTTTGCGCTTAAGCCTAATTTCTTCATAAAAATTTACAAAAAATAGCGGTGTAGATATCTACACCGCTTTTAAATTTTTGTACTAAACTTATTTTAATTCATAACGTTTAAATTTAATTAGCTTTAACCATCTTGTAATAGACACTTTTCTTGATTTTTTATCACCTTCTTGCATATAGTATGGATTTTTAAAATATGAGTCTACAGACTGAAATTCCATATCTCTGTATGCGCCCATCGCAAGAGCAGGTTTTTCATAAACAATGAACGGAATTATTATTTTCTTTTTCAAAGATTTATTATTTTTATATAAAAATGATTTTACAGGAGTCGCCGCAGTACCGTTCGGAGCAGGAGAACCAACAAAAATTATATCATATTGACCTAGTTTTGGGAATGCGTTTTTCAGAGGTACTACAGAATGCTTATCCTTTTCTTCGCTTATTTTTTTCAAATATAAATTTTTATCAGCAGGGTATGCCCTTTCCGGTTCTATTTTTATCATGTCGCCACCAACCAATTCATGGATGGTATTTGCTATTTTTGTTGTATCATTTGTCCTTGTATAGTAAGTTATCAATATACGTTTCTTTGCCATTTGCTCAAGGGATAATGTCACATCGCCAAACATATATGCCCTATATCCGCAAATAACAAGGAGCAATAAGAATAATGCAACAATTCCGCCGATAACCCAGTTTTTAACTTTCATAATATGCTCTCCTATTCCAATATTCATGTTATACCGCTATTATATTACCATATATTGATATAAAATGTAACAGCTCAATATGAATATTTACACAACTTGTTAAAATATGTTATAATCGTATTCCAAACAAGGAAGGGGTGCATATATGCAGGTACAACTTATACGAAATGCGACGATTAGATTATCTTATGGCGGTAAATGTTTTTTGATAGATCCTATGTTTGCCCCTAAAAATTCCTATGCTCCGATTCCTATAGGACCTAATCCTGATTTAAGCTGGCCGACTTGTGATTTACCAATGCCACCTGAAGAAATTATAAAAGGTTTAGATGCAAGTATTGTAACTCATTATCATAATGACCATTTTGATCAGGCTGCTATTGATACTTTGCGTAAAGGTGTTAAAGTCTACGTTCAAGATGATATTGATAAAGATGCTTTACAAAAATTAGGATTTTCAAATTTGACGATATTAAAAGAAGAAGGGACTTCTTTTGCCGGTATTTGGCTGTATAAAACCCGCTGCCAACATGGTATCCGTTCCAAAGCCGAACCGATATTCAATTCTTTTGGGATGCGATATGCTTCTATGGGAGTAGTTTTCAAACATCCTGACGAAAAAACGGTATATGTCGCAGGAGATACAATATGGTGTGATGAGGTCAAAAAAACCATAGATACTTACGAGCCTGAATATATTATTATAAATTGTGCCGATGCACAAATGGAAAACTGCGGTTCAATAATTATGAATGCTCAAGATGTAAAAGAGCTTCACACTTATGCTCCTGATGTTACGATAATTGCAGCGCACATGGATACTGTTGGACACGCTGCCTTAAGTCGTAAACAGCTTCAAAAATTTGCAAAAGATAATAAGTTCTCAAACTCAATTCTTATACCTAAAGATGGAGAAATTTTAAAATTATAAATCAATTTGAAGAAAGTTCCTCTTTTAGTATAAATTTTTTATTTTGCGGTTCATAGGAATAAATTTTATAATTGTCACCCGATGATGTAATTCTTATTGCATTTAAGAAATCCGTCCTTAATATATTCGTATTGCGCAGTACATCTAAAGTTCCTTTATTTGGATGTCCGAAATAATTTATACCTGTCGAAATAAGTGAAGTTCTTATACCAAGTCGTTTTATCATTTCTTCATCAACTACATTAGGACCGCCGTGATGTCCGACTTTTAAAACTTCTATATCCGAAGGCAAATCGCTTTTAATCTGTTCATAAGCTTCAACTCCGGCATCACCCATAAACAACATATTAAAATTCTTATATGTTAATAACGTTATTATGGAATTCTCATTACTTTCATTTTTACCATTGTTTACGGCTTTAAAGGTACGCAAGGAAAATTGAGGTTCTTCGTATATAAGCTTATTATTTTGAGCAATTACAAAATTTTGTTTAACATCATTTGCTGTTTTAAAAATGTTTTTTGCAGTCATTGTTTCCGTATTGCGTGAGTTCAAATACAGAGTCTTCACATTTGTGTTTGAAATAATATCAGAAGCACCGCCGGAATGATCACTATCAAAGTGAGTTACAATTACTCCTTCAATATTTTTTATTCCCTTATCTGCCAAATATTTCAGCATAATAATTTTTGCCTGTGAGTTCCCGCTTTTGTACGGAGCTTTTCCGGTATCTATAAAGAAATATTTTTGTTGCGGTGTTTTTATCAAAAAGCAATCCGCATTTTGCACATCAAACGCCGTAATTGTCAAATCTTTTGTTTCAAAATGCAAGGAAGTACATATTAAGAATAAAGTGCAAAATAAAATAGAGTATATCGAATATTTATATTTGCCAAATTTTATCAAATATGTAACACAAATAAGTATTACATAATATACCAACAGTTGAATAATACCGGGATGCGTTGTTTGAATAATACAGTGCGGCAAATTTCCAAAGAAATCAGAAATAATTACTATAAAGGTTAATAAATAATTATTAAAGTAATCAAAAACAAAACATACAATATTGCTTATTGGTTTGATTATCGCTAATATCGAACTGATAAATCCCATAAAACTTACAACACTCAATATCGCAGAAGAAATAATATTTGCAAAAACAGCATACAAACTTATTGTGTTAAAATAAAACATTTGAATCGGTATTACCCAAATTTGCGCTACTATGGGAATTATTATGATAGGCTTTATCCAATCAGGAATTTTTTCAGGCAATTTTTCTAAAAGCATTTTGGCTGTTGTAATTAAACCGAATGTAACAAAAAATGATAACTGAAAGCTTACATCATTTATATATGCGGGATTATAAATCAACATCAAAACCGCAACTAATGCCAACAGAGAAATTGAATGAGCATCTCTGTCTATCAATTTCCCGATAAGAATAAATAACAACATCAAAGCAGCACGAATTACAGAAGCTCCTAACCCTGTCATCAATGTATATAAAATAACTACGAGCATACCTGATAAAATCCTTGGTTTATAAGGAACTTTTAAAAATTTTAATATAAATAACCAAAATGCAAAGATAAAACCGACATTCATACCTGAAGCAGCAAGGATATGTAATAATCCTGAATTAATAAATGATTTTTTAATATATTCGGGAGGAGCAATTGCATCATCACCAAAAACTATTCCGCCCAAAATTTCTAAATTAGGACTTTTTAAATATTGAGAATGAACCTTTAAAATATCTGTTCGTAATCTGTTAAGCCTGCTAAAAAATTTCCATTTTAAAGGTTTCTTTTCATTCAATATTTTTAATGTTGTTTCATCATTTACATATAATACGGTAAAAACATTAAAATTTTTCAAGTATGAGCTGTAGTCAAACTGGGAGGGATTTGTAGATTTAAAAGGTGTTCTCAAACTTCCGTCGATTACAATTTTATCACCTATATTTAACTTATCCTTAACAGATTGCGGTATAGTTACAAGAGCTTTGCCATCAATCGGTTTATCCTTAATTTTTTCAACCTGAAAAATAAATCTTAAATTGTCGCTATTTGTACTATTAGGGATACTTATTATTCTGCCGGTAAATGTGGAATTTGCAGGAGTTATCGGAAGCAAGCTGTCATAATTTTTTACTTTTAATGCTGTAATAGTAAACCCGAAATAAAAAATTAAAATATAAGCTATAACTCGCCTTATTGTTAAGAGTTTTAAAGCAAAAATTACGGATACCAATACAGTAAAAATCAGCGCAATAAAAATACTGTTTGAACTAAAATATGCCAGTATACCAAGCATAAAGACCATGCAATAGGTAAACATAACAAAATTTTTATTTTGAAAAACATCATTTAAAATGCTAAAATCTATCATAATTCCAATAAATAAATGATATCATACATATAATGTTGTGCAAAATAAAAAAAAATGTTATAATTCCAATAAATAAGGAAGAGGTATTATGAGCGAAAACAGCAGTTTCTATATTGAAGATTTTTTACGTCAGGCAGTAAATATCGGAGCATCGGATATACATATATGCGAGGGAGAACGCCCTGCAATAAGAGTTGCAGGTCAAATCATGAGAATAAACGCACCTGCGCTATCCGCAGAAGATATGGATTTTGTTATAAAAACAGTCGCTCCGGAACATTTAAAAGATAAAATTACTCAATTTTTTGATATA
>Ga0256404_1012550_pt1 | contig 11002 bp, 5 predicted proteins | sample RumenRJG_01DNA_FD_185990 | JGI IMG/M metagenome (GOLD analysis project Ga0256404, IMG submission 185990) | Bovine rumen microbial communities from Lethbridge, Alberta, Canada - RJG_01 | ecosystem: Host-associated > Mammals > Digestive system > Stomach > Rumen | place: Canada: Alberta | collected...
CAGCCTGTTTTACTGTTTCCGGTGTAGTTGCCTTTGTCGTCCCAGGCCCAGCAGTTCACTTTGGTGACATTAGACCAAGAACTTGGCACCTCGAAGAAGGCGCAGGTCTCGCCGTCGGCTACTGTGCAGAACGAAGGCGCTGTCCAGTTGCTTGCCTCGTCCTTGATGTTCTTGATGCCACTGATGTCGAGACCATCAGAGACATAGTACTTGAAGTTCTCGCCTTCGCACGCTAACTGGAAGCCTGTGGTACTGACACCTGTCGGTGTCCCCACGACAATGAGCACCTCGCCCTTGGTGCCTTTCACCTTGGCATAGTAGCCGGCTGTCGAGCCTATGGAAGTCTCCACGGTGCTTGTGTTCGTGATGCCGGCGAGCTTACGGGCAAGGATACATTTCTTGATAATCGTCTTGTAGGCCGTCCAGTGGCTGATCCAGATGCACGGTGTGCCCGGCATAGCGAGAATGTAAGCGTTGGCGGCGGCAATGTTGGCGCGCAAAGGAGAAGGATTATCGTGCGGCTCACCCGTGTCGTGGTTGTCGACGAAGGTCACGGCATACTGTGCGTAGCCATCAGTGCCCATCAATGTGGTTTTTCCATTGGCATAGTCGGTAAGCTTACTCCAGTTGTTGCTACCGAAGGCATCCTGGATGAAGTATTTCATCGGGAAGTCAAAGGCCGCACTCGTCTTACCAGTAGCGTCTACCCAGTCCTTCACGCCACCGAAAGGATGGTCACTGGTCTTGGTATCGGTCACAGATCCTTGCCAGTATTCACCTACAGAGTAGACGGGCTTGGCATTTTCGTTGTACAACTTGACATAAGAGGGATCGAAGCCTTTCACATAATCGTAGCGGAAACCCGTGTAGCCCATCTCGTTGAGCAGAAAGTCCTCATAGGTCTCCACGTTCTTCTGTGTGGTGGCGTTGGTGTGGTCGAGGTCACGGCAACCGCCGTCATTGAGACCGGTATCTTTGTTGCCTTTTATCTTGCCATAAGCCTCAGAAGCCGTGTTGGTGTTACCCTCGTCGTCGCTACAGATCTGTGTGTAGTTGGTGTTGTCCCAAGTCACGGAGTAGGTCTTGCCTGTGTTCTGTCCGGTGACGCTCTCGTTGGCGAAGGAACACCAGTTCGATGGGCCATTCTTGTGGTTGATGACCACATCGGCGATGATGTCCGTTCCCTTAGTCTTAAAAGTCTTGATCATCGTGCGCAACTCTGCCTCTGTACCGAAGGCACTGTTTTGATTGAGCCAATAGATGGGGTAATAGCCCATGTTGTTGCGCGTAGTGTTCGGGTAGCCCGATGGTGGAGCCCAGATCAGGTTGAAGTACTTCGAGAGTGTATCGGCCTGCTGGGTGAGGTTACTCCAGCTCGACTCGGTGTAGCCGCCCCAGTAGAAGCTTTGCAGCATGACGCCGCCATAGCCGCTGGGCCATCCCTGAGCCATCATGTTGGCAGCAGCGAGAAGAGCCACAAAAGTAGAGAAAATCTTCTTCATATTAAATCTGTTTTTACCGTAAATCTTGTGTAATGCTTGCTTCGTATAATAATAGATGTGGCAAAGTTACGATATTCCGTGCAACTTGTATTGCATTGATTTACGTCAAGAAGTGATTTAACATGTAAACGTTTGCATAGGAAGGTGGTTAGTAATGAGCAATGGTAGATAAAGGGGTAACCGTCTTGCATCTCAGTCATCAGACAAGCATCATATATCCTGGTATGCGCAAATTATCCAATTCCTGATCCGATACCTTTACCACATCAGATGAGGCATCGAAATAATCCACAGGATAGCGATACTTACCATTAGGCATCAACACCTTAGTAACCCGTCGAATCAAATGCTGACCATCATCAGTCATGATTCGCGTCATTGTCTGATGAATTATCTTTCCCATCAAAAATATTATTAATAATGTATATATTGCAAAGATAAGGCTTATTTTTCAATTATACAATAATTATGCCATCTTTAACAAAAGACCACGAAAAGAGGGCAGCCCCCGAAAGAAGCTGCCCTCTTCATGATATAATGATAAAGCGGTAAAAACTTACTTCTTCGTAAGGGTGCACTTTGCAAAGCCGTCAGCCCAAGCATAGAGCTTGATGCTATAGGTACCAGCCTTGACAGCGATGTTATCACCACCCTGTTTCAGAGCATCAGCCGTGCCACCCCAGTTGATATCCCAACCATTGTTAGCGCGGAACTTGATAGTACCATCCTTCAGAACGATGTTGTTGATTTCCCAACAACGTTCACCCTGGTTGTAAGTCATAGGCTGATCAGAATTCCAGCCGTCGGCTGTAGCGTCACCGATAACACCAATGCGGGTGATCTTGGTCAGCTCTACGCTCTTGGAGAGGAAGTTGATGTGCACCTTGTAGTAGCCCTCGCCATCGGGCACCGACATGTTGGCTGTGCCACCGTCAGTGGAGAAGTCATTGCCATAGTTGGTGCCACTCCAGCTGGCCTCAGAGCAGATCTTGAACTCATTGCCGAGATATATGTAGCCGTCGTAGTTGCCATCGTAAGTGGAGGTGGTGAGGTAGTCATAGACTTTCCAATTGTTGGTCCAACCGTTGCCGTCACCGGCCACATACATAGTGGGCTGGAAAGACAACGGCGTGATCTTGTAGGTGTAGTCCATCATATTGATCTCAATCTGGATGTACTTTGCATTTGCCGAGGCTGGTACCTTGAACGAGCAGTCACCCAATGTCTTGTCTACTGCCTTGAGCTTAGCGCGCGTATCCATCTTCTCTGTGACTTTCAGACCATTGTTGCCATTACCCTTGGAGGTACCGAGCACATTATCCCTATTGCCGGCATCCACCTCGTTGAGGGCCTTCTCGCCAGCAATAGCAAACCATGTATCGTCGCCTTCTTTTGCCTTGATGGTAATAGTGAACACAGGATCGTCATAGACGTTGTTGGCACTATGGCTGAACTTCTGTGTGAGTGCATCAGCCTTTGTCCAACCAGCTGTACCACCAAGAACATAATAAGCAGCCTCAATGTTAGGAGCCACCGGTGTGACTGTGACACATCAGCATCCTTCCGCTCTTCTGTCGTCTCCCTTAATTCTCCAAATACTATTGCCGTACAGAACTCAAGCCCAAAAAGTTCGATACTCCCTATGTCCGAGAAAGGACAACATCAGTCCTTCATACTTGTTTTGTTTCTACTGTCTTGTAATATGACAATTTTCCGCCTCTGAGAATCGATTCCTTTCGACGAGGACCTCATTCGCTCTCATTTTTGCGAAAAATCGGCATACTTTTATAAATATCAGAAAATCAACGTGTTATAAACATTTGACTTTTCCGATATAATGAAACTGTCGTTTCCTTGTAAAATTCTCTAGAGAATTTCTTATCACCACGCCTATTTCTGACGATGAAATAGGCGTGATGACCGAGTGAAATAGGCGAAATGTCCATGTTAAATAACGGAGATGAGTGCATCAAAGTACCTTTTGTGGCTTCATACGAGAATGAAATGAGACAGAGAAACCACAGAACTTGTTTTCACACTCTCTAAATTGAAAGTTGCGACGAACATACTTTTGTCAAAACAAATCAATGTTTGTTTTCCACAAGTACTTTGCTTCATCCCAACAAGAACATACATCTGAATTCAATGCCAGCGAATATCCTTGCTGTAAATTAGTTGTTTTCAAGATCCCTACACCTATTTATTTTATATATAGCCCCACCAATTTTCTTTTCTATTAGGCAGATGTCTTAGACTTCCACCGGTCTACCCTGCAAAAGCGTACATCAACCAGATTTCCCGGCAAATGCTTATGCAACTGTTAAACCAAACGGTGCTCTTTACACACTATTGCAAACGTTTGCACGTGGAAAAGCGTGTTTTTACCGGAAAAAATCGACAAATATAAGTTAAAGAAAGTACTTTTGCACATGAAGATGTAGCCTAAGACTGCTCATACAACCTATATATATTGAGGAGGAACCTAAAACAGCAGCCACAAGGCCACGGGATGGCCCAAAGAGATACATCGAGATAAGGCAGATAACTAAAAACAATGCAATAACATTAACTTAAATTTAAAGCAAATGAAGCAGGTAAAAATCAAATTGCCGCTAAGGACGCTCGCTCTTGCAGGCGGTCTGTTCCTTTCCGCTACGGCCTTTGCTCAGTCTGGTGCTGTCAAGGGTCAGGTCAAGGATGCTACCGGCGAACCCGTCATGGGTGCTACCATCACTGCCAATGGCAAGACGGTGGGCATCACCGACATGGACGGTAACTACAGCGTCAACGTAGCTCCGGGCACAAAGCTCACATTCACTTACTTGGGCATGGCTCCGCAGACGGTCGCTGCCGGCGACAACATGGTCATCACCATGAAAGCAGACGAGAAGACGCTCAGCGATGTCGTCGTCATCGGCTATGGCCGTGTCAAGAAGGACGACCTCACTGGTTCGGTTACTGCTATCAAGCCCGATGAGCTCTCTAAGGGTATCACCAACTCCGCTTCCGACATGCTTGTTGGTAAGGTGGCAGGTGTGGATGTCCAGACTGCCGGTGGTACTCCTGGTGCAGGTGCTACGATCCGTATTCGTGGTGGTTCGTCACTGAACGCTTCCAACGACCCACTCTATGTCATTGATGGACTTGTCATTGACGGTAACACAGCTACTGGTATGTCCAACATCCTTGCTGGTATCAACCCGAACGATATCGAGACCTTCACCGTCTTGAAGGATGCTTCCGCAACAGCCATTTATGGTTCTCGTGCATCAAACGGTGTTATTATCATCACTACCAAAAAAGGTAAGGCTGGTTCCGCTCCCAAGCTCGCCTACAACGGTACAGTGACAATGTCTCATACGCAGAAACGCTATGACGTGCTCAGCGGTGATGAGTATCGTAACCTTATCACCCAGCTCGGTGGCGATGCTACATTGCTCGGCACAGCCAACACCGACTGGCAGGATGAGATCTTCCGTACGGCTCTCTCTACCGATCATAACATCTCCATCTCCGGTGGTCTGAAGAACATGCCTTACCGTATCAGCGGTGGATACCAGTATGATGAGGGTATCATCAAACAGTCGGACATGAACCGCTGGAACAGCAGTGTGAACCTTTCTCCGCACTTCTTCGACTCTCACCTGAACTTCAATATCACTGCGAAGTACACCTATGAGAAGAACAACTACACTGGTAACGGCGGTGTTGTGGGCTCTGCGCTGAAGATGGATCCTACACGTCCTGTTCGCAGCGACGACCCCATCTTCCAGCAGTACACTGGCGGCTACTGGCAGTACACGCAGGCTGCAAATTTCAATGATTCTAACTGGGCTTACACAACCAACCCAAATGCTCCGGGTAACCCCGTTGCTACTCTCGGTCTGACAAGCACCATCGCACATACCAACGATTTCACCGGTAATGTGGAAGCTGACTATAAGATTCATGGCTTTGAGGATCTGCACCTCCATGCCAACTTCGGTGGTCAGTATACCAACTCTCGCCAGACAAGTGATAACTCTATCTACTCTCGCGAGAACAACTACTACGGTTGGGACGGCATCACTCGATATTATAAGTACAGCATGACGGGCAACGCCTACGCTGAATACGCTCACGTTTGGGGTATCCACGATTTCGATATCATGGGCGGTGCAGAGCAGAGCCATTATCATCGTTCCGGTTACAACCAGGGCTTCGGTCTTGACGGATACAGCTCCGACCATCAGAAGTTAGATAAGCCCGCAAGATACAATGAGGCGGTCCGTGACCAGCAAGCCTGGGGACATCACTATTCTATCCTCTCTTACTTCGGTCGTTTGAACTACACGCTCGCTGAGAAGTATTCATTGACCGCTACGTTCCGTGCCGATGGTTCTTCTCGTTTCGCAAAGGGTCACCAGTGGGGTTACTTCCCTTCGGCAGCCTTCATGTGGCGTATCTCTTCGGAGAAGTTCTTCAAGAACATGCCTTGGTGGAACGACTTCAAGCTCCGTCTCTCTTATGGTCTTACCGGCCAGCAGGACCTTGGTGACCTCGACTTCTACTACACACCTCTCTATTCGAAGAGTGACCAGTATGCTGAGTATCCTTTCGGTAACAAATATTATACAACTCTTCGTCCGCAGCCGTACAATACGGATCTGACCTGGGAGAAGACAGCAACGTATAATGTCGGCTTCGACTTCGGATTCCTCAACAACCGAATCACGGCAAGTGCTGATGCTTACTATCGTAAGACGACCGATCTGCTGCAGAGCGTGATCATTCCTACAGGTACGATGTTTGCTGAGCAGCTTTGGGAGAACATGGGCTCTCTGGAGAACTATGGTGTAGAGTTCACGCTCGATGCTAAGCCTATCGTTACCAAAGACTTCACTTGGGATTTGAGCTACAACTTCGGTTGGAATCACAATGAGATTACAGAGCTCCGCGGTGGCGAGGGCGACGACTATTATCAGTGGAACACCTCCAACACCATCTCTCGTGGTAACTCTACATACCTTCAGGTACAGAAGGTGGGTGAGCCAATGAACTCATTCTTTGTTTACCAGCAGGTCTACGACAAAGACGGCAAGCCCCTGGAGGGTGTCTTCGTTGACCGCAATGGTGATGGTATCATCTCTGAGGCTGACCGCTATTGCTATAAGAGCCCCGCTGCTCCTGTCACCATGGGTCTGACCACTAAGTTTACTTATAAGAACTGGGATCTCTCGGCAAGCTTCCGTGCTTCTATCGGTAACTATGTCTATTACGACAACCTGTCGAACAATACCTATATTAGCGCTACAGGTCTGTATAGCAACAACGCCTTCCAGAATACCACACCGGATGCCGTGGCTCTCGGATGGTCGGGTATCGATGCTACTACAGGTCAGCAGACACAGCACTGGCTCTCCGATTACTTCGTCCGCAACGCTTCCTTCGTGAAGTGCCAGAATATCACATTAGGTTACACCTTCTCTCACCTTTGGGGTGGCGAAGCTGGCGGACGTGTGTTCCTCACAGCTCAGAACCCGTTTATCATCACCAAGTATGATGGTCTTGATCCTGAGGTACAGAGTGGCATCGATAAGAACCCCTATCCGCGTCCATGGAGCCTGCAATTCGGATTGAACCTGAACTTCTAATATTAACGGAAAAAGAACATTCACAATGAAACATATAGTAATAAAATCGATTGCCGTTGCGGCTCTTACGTTAGGGTTGACAACTGGTTGCAGTGACGAGCTGAACCTCTCGCCTATCGACCCGCAGTCGACATCTACATACGATGAGCAGGGCCTGCTTGCCAAGATGTATGGTATGCTTGGCCTCTCCGGTCAGAAAGGTCCTGACAACAGTGGTGATATGAGTATCAATGCCGGTGAGTCGGGGTTCTACCGTACCACTTTCAACCTTGAGGAGCTTGGTACCGATGAGATCCTTTGGGCATGGCAGAACGATACCGGTATCCCTGAGGTGACAACCATCAGCTGGAACTCTTCTACCGGCCGTGTACAGTGGGCTTACAAGCGCCTGATGTACGATATCACACAGTATAACTTCTACCTCCATGAGGTAGAAGATAACGATGCTAACAAGGGTGTCCGTGCAGAGGTACGCTTCCTCCGCGCCCTCCACTACTGGTATCTGTTGGACCTCTTCCACAACTGCCCATTCAAGACGACCTTCGATACGTCTACTTATCCTGAGTATAAGACAGGCGCAGAGATGGTGAAGTGGCTTGATGAGGAGCTGACAGAGATTGAGCCTCAAATGGCAGAGATCGGTGCTTACAACAGTGGTGAAAATTACGGTCGTGCAGACCGGGGCGCCGCTCTCCTGCTCCATGCCCGTCTCTGGCTCAATGCCCACGTCTATGATCCTACGATCACTACACAGACAGCCATGACAAACGCTAAGAAGTATGCTGATGAGCTCGTTGGCAAGTACGCGCTGTCTAAGACTCCCAAGAATGGTCACAGCGGTTATGCACAGCTCTTCATGGCCGATAACGACGAGAACACTGACGCAATGAAGGAAATTATCTTCCCGATTCGCCAGGACGGCCTGCAAACCATGACAAACTCTTGCGGTATGTATCTGCTCAACTCTTTCCGCAAAGCCGGCATGCCTGACATGGGCACAAACAACGGTTGGTCGTGTAACTTCTCTCGTGCAGCACTGGTGCGTAAGTTCTTCCCGACCTTGGACGATTGCCCCTTGTCTACCGAAGATGCTCCGAAAGATGCTGATATCAAGGCGCTGGACCAGCAGGACGGCTCTTCTACCGCTCAGATTATCGAAAAGGCCGGCGATGACCGTGCCCTGTTCTACGGTGGCCGTGGCGGTGGTGTCCGCAAGCGCAAGACAGACAAGATCTCTTCCTTCAACGATGGTCTCTCTATCGTGAAGTGGGATAACCACCGTGCTGATGGAAAGGCTGTCCACAACCCGGGCTCCGATCGTCCTGACTTCGACGTGCCTTTGATGCGTTATGCCGAGGTGTTGATGATTGAGGCAGAGGCTAACTATCGCTTGGGAAATGCCAATGAGGCGCTCAATTATATCAACCAAGTCAGAGATCGCGCAGGGGCTGAGGCGCTCACCGCTGACAAGCTCTCGTTGGAGACCATCTGCGACGAGTGGTGTCGTGAGTTCTATACTGAGGGCCGTCGTCGTTCCGACCTCGTACGCTTCGGTGTCTTCGCCGGCAACAGCCGTGGCTTGAATGGTAATATGTATGTTTGGGACTGGAAGGGCGGCTCTGCTGACGGTCGTATCGTAGACAGCCACTTCAATGCTTATCCTTTCCCGGCTACTGAGATCCAGGGCAATCCAAACCTCAAGGGTCATCAAAATCCCGGCTATTAATGCTTATTTTCACCTTCCCCGAAGAGGGGAGGGGTGAGACGATAAACATATCTAATTTTAATAGGTTAATTCAATGAAAAACATAATCAAAAGCATCGCTTTCTCGCTCTTGGCTATTGCGGCTATCCCGATGATGACCGCTTGCTCAGAGGACAGAGACAGCAACCCCACGCTGGAGATGGCTTCAGACTTCCATCTCAACACTCCGGCCATAGCAAAGGGAGGCAGCACTTATGACTTAGCTAAAGGTGCTACGCTGAATCTTACGTGCAACCAGCCTGACTTTGGCTACACGGCACCCATCATCTATGAGGTACAGGTGGCTATTGACCCTAACTTCAAGCAGACGACAGAGGCGGGCGGTGATGTCGCTTTCTCGACCCTGAAATCTACTTACACCTCCGCCAACATGAATGTGGACGGCACAGAGCTCAACAACGCTGTTGTAAAGCTCTACCAGAATGCCCATGACGGTGCTGACCCCACAGGTATTGACATGCCGGTCTACATTCGTCTGCGTGCACATGTCGACTTCACGGACAATACCTATATCAATTCGAATGTTATTACGCTTCCTCATACGCAGGTAAGTTATGTAGCAACGACTCCGACGACTATGTACCTCTCCGGTGCTTCTATCCATCATGGCAACGAGGCTAAGCAGATGGGCTTGATCTATGGTGAGACCGAATACTTCTACTGCATGATGTATGCGGATGCCAACACTTCCGTTCACTTCGGTGACGACAACACAGCTGCCGAGGGTTACGCTAACGTCACTACGTTCCAGGACAACGGCAACGCCGGTCTGTCTCAGGCTACTGACGGTGGTATCAACTTCGCCAACAAGGGCTGGTATATCATTGTTGTCCAGGCACATGCCGACGCAGCCAACAACAAGATGGTCTACACCTTCCGCACTGAGGCTCCGAAGGCATACATCATTGGTGCCGCAGCTGGTGGCGACTGGAGCGATCCTACCACAGGCTGGGAACTCTCTGTTCCTGAGACTGCCGACGGCGAGTGGGTTTCTCCTGCATTCACAGCAGGTGGTGAGCTCCGCGCTTATATGAAGATCCCAGGATGGGATTGGTGGCATACTGAGTTCACTATTTACAAAAAGAAGATCTACTACCGCGATGTTAATCTCATCGATAGTTGGGCTAAAAACAAAGGTGCCGGCTATTCTGTCACCTGTGCTCCTGGTCAGAAGCTGCATGTCAACTTCGATACCGATGCAATGGAAGTTAAGTAAAACTATTTAATAGAATACAACAATGAAATTGAAAAGATATTTCTTGGGCATGGCTGCAATACTTACCCTTGTCGGCATGAGCTCTTGTAAGGGCGACTACGACGACTGGGCAGGCCTGCAGACCAATCCGGAGGAGGATGCTGTCACTATCCCCGGTTTCACGTCACAGACAACATCTTCTGAGACGAACCCTATCAATCTGAACAATGCTCAGCCAGTGAAGGACAGTGTAAACATTGCAACACTTCAGGTGCCTGCTGAATACCAGTATGGTGTGACGAATGTCCGTGTGGTGCTCAAACCCACGGGTGAGGGTGCCAAGTCTACAGTCTCAAAGACGTTTGATCTAAGCTCAAACTGCAATATGGACAGTGCTACGATCCAGCAGTATGTCTCTGACAGCTATGGTCTGAAACCTGTTCCACGTAAGTTCTCTGCAACGGTGCTTGCCTCTGCCAAGACCGGCAACGACTATGTGTATGTCAAGACCGGTACGTTCGATGTGTACGTAGAGCCCAAGGCTCCTGTACTCTCTGAGGTAGGTTACTATGTTGTTGGTAATGTGAAAGGCAATGGCTGGAATGCTGACGACACACAATACAAGTACGAGTTCGGTGGCACAAGTCCTTATGACAACCCCGAGTTTACCATTCGTGTCCCGGCTCAAGAACTGACCTATGGCGACCATGTCGAGTTCAAGTTGCTTGACTTGGCTCATAAGGGTAGCTGGAATGCTGGCACCGTTCTCTCTGGTGATGGCCACACCACTGAGCTCACAGAGGATGACAAGAATCCGGTTAAGACTAAACTCTTCGACAATACAGATGGTAAAGGCAGCAACATCCAGTTCGCCGGTACAACAAAGCAGTACTATATCATCCATGTC
>Ga0256404_1012551_pt1 | contig 11001 bp, 13 predicted proteins | sample RumenRJG_01DNA_FD_185990 | JGI IMG/M metagenome (GOLD analysis project Ga0256404, IMG submission 185990) | Bovine rumen microbial communities from Lethbridge, Alberta, Canada - RJG_01 | ecosystem: Host-associated > Mammals > Digestive system > Stomach > Rumen | place: Canada: Alberta | collected...
CTCAACACTGACGACTTCCTTCTTCAGCAATGCCGACAGCACTGTCCTGGCCACACGCTCGTCCTCCATGAGATATTTGAACACGGAGTCGTAAATAGGATTGGCTACGTATATCATATCTGACATCTTTAAAACCTGTGTTGCAAAGATACTGTTTTTATCCTATATTGACCACCTGCTACAAGATAAAAATTGTTTCTAAATCTGCTCACCACCATAATTCATCTTCCTGCCAAGAACGGTGCAGGCGATCATCTCTATATCTTTCCAAAAAGAATAATGATGGAGATAATAAAGATTCAAACGTACTTTATCGGGATAAATCACCTCATCATTGTACTTCTTGGGGTCAGCAACATTAAGAAGCATGTATTCCTCGTCACGATATTTCAGACTGGCCGGCCCGGTAATTCCTGGTCTCAATTCAAGAATCTCCCGATCCTCTCCTTGCAGTTTGTCGGCATATCCAGGCACATCCGGCCTTGGCCCCACAAAGCTCATATCGCCAATAAACACATTCCACAGTTCGGGCAACTCATCGAGCTTGTACTTCCTCAGCTTCTCTCCCAACGGAGTGATACGATTCTGTTCAGCCGCAGCGATAGAGAGACTATCCGAAGGAGCTGCCGACATAGAGCGAAACTTAAAGATTGTAAACAACTGTCCATGCCGTCCTACTCGTTGCTGACGGAAAATCACCGGACCGCCCGGCATCCTCTTCTTGATGAGGATAGCAACAATCAGAAACACAGGACTCAGACAGACAAGACCAATGAACGAGACGGCTCTGTCAAAGAGATATTTTGCCTTCATATTATCTCGTAAAATAGTGTTATGGATTTAGTTTCCGGTTCTTAATGAGTTTCTCCAAATAGTAACAAGCTTCACCAAGGATTGCCTTCTTGTCGTCAGCGAAGAAGTCATCAAAATCATCAAAGCCACGACAGGAAAACACCCGCTTCATCTCTTGCCGATTCCATTTCATGGACAACACCCTTCCGACGAGTGTTATAATATCACCCAACAGCCACTTTGTTCGTGTTCCTATTCGTACATTTACAGGTTCGTCATAGCTTCCCTTAGTGGCCAAACAATAGAGTATCCAAGGGATATCAAAACCTGCGGCAATAGGAGTAGCCAACCCTCCAGTAAATCGGGCGTTGGTCTCAATATAGGCTATTCTGTTATGACGCATATCTACACGAAAGTCCATTCCGCAGACACCATGAAAATCGATAGCATCCAACATTTTTCTTGCTTCCTGCTCTAACTCAGGCATCGCTACTATCTCACGTTGCGTCGTCGTACCTCCTCCATCGGTTTTGGTCACCAATGCACGATAGACAGACGTCTTACAAAAACCGTCCCAGCGCACGCAGTCGACACTATAGTCACAACCTCCAATCCATTCTTCCATCAACGTATCCGTACCCCGATACGCTTCAGCCAAACGATGCAACTCGTCACTATTCTTAGGAAAGAACACACTTTTGGCCGAGTTGCCAATCACGGTTTTGAAAACGACTGGATATTGATTTATTTTTTCCTCAGAATGGTACACTTTAGGTATAGACACTCCGCTCTTCTTCGCCAACGCCGTTGACGTTGCTTTATTTGCAAGCAGAAGCAACGTTTTCTCATCTTCATAAGGGATTATCAGATCCTTAGGGAACTCTTCACGATGACGCATGATAACCACGCTCTCATCATGGGTTGGAAGAAGCATCGTTGGTTGTAGTCTCGCTACCCATTCTTTAAGACAATCTATGAAATGTTTTTCATCAGTAAAAGGATCTGGATAGACAAAATGTCCCGCACAATAACGCGACATACTACAGATGTTGGTACGGGAAGTGTCTGCTGCCCATACTTTTAATCCATGTTTTGCGAGGCTCCGCAGTATGTTATAGCCTACACGGTTCCAGCAATAAGTTACAATAACATCGCAATTGCTCATGCTGCCCTCCTCTCGTCGAAAACATCAGAAAGACGGGCAATAGGAGTGACTACGCTACCCCCCCTATACCATGATCATTGATTACTTCTATATACATATCATCATTATCCATTTCCTTAATAACCTTACATTGACTCGCTGCGACAGCACTCTTATAGGAAGCGATGTTGTCTTTCGACACTGTCTCAAAAATGCGCATACCCAAGCCGAAGCCGATACGGTTCATCACACGATTCATCAACGTGCCAATACCCTTTCCCCGACAGCCAATGTCTACCATCCTGCCACGGAAACATTTCCCCCAGAAGAAACTCCGGAGAAAGAAATAACCCACGATAGTGTCGCCTTCCTCCAATATATAGGCAAGGAAAGCACGATTCCTTTTCAGCCTTTCAATGCTCTGTCTGTCGAAACCATGAGGATGGAAGAAACGGAAGGCTTCTTCGGGCTGATGGTCAAAGAACGCTACGACAGTATCAGTAGGGCAATCTCGTAACGGTACTATTTTATAGGGAATAGCTTCATTACAATGACGGACGATTTCCTCACTCTTGCTGCCATACCGAAGCGCAAAGAACCATCCGTTGACAGTATCTATACTATTCCAAAGCCAAGGAAAATCATCGCGTAGGATATGAGCTAATTGGTAAAGCATAGTCTTAGTGCTTGTATATAACCTTCCCGTCTCTGGTTATATTGTTCCTGAAATCCTCATTCTTTATATGGTCCCATACACACACGTCAAAGAAATAGGGGATCCGGGATTCGTACAGGGCGGTTTTAAGACTGACGACATCTGAAGATGTTATCTGCGCTCCTTTAAGGCAGATATCAATGTCGGAGCCTCTGCCATAGTCGCCGCGGGCGCGCGAGCCATACAGTACGACCTCCTCAATGCTGGGGATATTACCAAGAATGCTCCGCAGCTCATCGATATATTGCTCTTTCAGTCCATATTGCATGATTAAATTCTCTTTTCCATCTTTGCGGCAAGTTCTTTCAGAATCGGATAGAATGTTGTCAGGATCTGGTCTATCACATTCGTCTCCGTTTCCTCATCATAGACATGAGCTGTGGTGTTCCTGCTTTCCAACATATCAAACCAAGGCGCTGCATTGTCGGTCACTCCAGTGAACGATAGAACGCTAACAGGGCGTTCCACACATCGCGCTGCTCATACCGCTCATGGACCATCCTCGGGGCATTGGCAGCCATGCGCGTCACCTCCTCCGGATGGTCCAGGAACCACTCCATGGTCTCGGTGAGCGCGAGCGTGATGTCACGCCACCTGCCCCGCCGGTCGAGCGGCGATCGGATGATCTTTCCGTTCAAGCCGTCCTTGATGATCTCGTTGGATCCACTGATGTCGGTCACGATAGATGCCAGGCCCATGGCCCCCGCCTCTATCGGCACATTGGGGAAGCCCTCGCGGTAGGACGGGAAGACCAGGGCATCGGCAGCCATGAGGAACGGGCGGACATCATACTGCGCACCGACATATTTCACGGTTTTGTCGGTGAGGAAGAACTGACGTACGTCCTCGGGGATGGCATCGCCCTGTTCCATGTTTCCCACGAGGAGCAGCCGGAGCTCAGGATGATGTTTCGCAAGGGCTTGCATAGCCTTGCACAGTTCCTGCATGCCTTTATCATTGATGATGCGACCGATGAAGATAAAGACGAAGTCGTCGGGCGCGAAGCCGAGTTGCTGCCGCTGCAGGGCACGGAAGGCCTCAACGGCAGTGTCATCGACATTGGCTGCCGGCTGTTTCGTGCTGTCGGCAACGGTCTGACGGCGTGAGAACCACTGCGTGTCCCTGCCGTTGATATTACCGTAGTGGAGCACACGGAGCGGCTTGCGTGTGATATGGTCTTCGCGCAGAGCGTGGAGCACGCCGTTACCTTCGGGGATGATGTTGGTGGCAAAGGCGCAGGTCAGCCGTTCCATCGTCTTGAGCAACCGTCGCATCGGTCCGTGTGCGCCCTGGTAACGCAGTCCCGTGACGAGATAGACGCGGTGGGGCACGTGTGCCGCCCAGGCAGCGGCCATGGCAAGGAGTGAGCCTTTCGGCGTGTTGGCATGGACGCACCAGGGGTGCTCGCGACGGAAGAGACGGTAGAGGTCACGCAGTGACCTCAGGTCTGCCATCACACTGATCTGGCGGTGCATGGGCACGTTGACGACGCGTATCCCCTCACGCCGGGCGACAAAATCGAGACATCCGGTGTCGGAGGCCACGCCCACGACGTCATAATACTGGTTCAGGAACTGCAGTTGTCCGCGCAGCAATCCTTCCAACGAAATATCTGCGGTCGTCAGCCGCATCAACAGTTTCTTATCCATCAAAATAAATAGTTTATACCAGCAACTTCGCTCAACTTATCTTTCGCAACGGCTTTTCACGACTTAATGCATCTGTCTTTTGCAACGGCTTTACACGACCTTTCACGACTGCTGCATCTGTCTTTTGCAACAGCTTTTCACGACTTTTCACGACTTATGCTCGCTATCGTTCGCTTAGAGCTGAATAACTACCTTGTCCGATGCTGGAAAAGTCGTGGAAAGTCGTGAAAAGCCGATGCATAATCTCAAAACCGCAGGTCGTGGAAAGTCGTGAAAAGCCGATGCATAATCTCACAACCACAGGTCGTGGAAAGTCGTGAAAAGCCGATGCATAATCTCACAACCACAGGTCGTGGAAAGTCGTGAAAAGCCGATGCATAATCTCAAAACCACAGGTCGTGGAAAGTCGTGAAAAGCCGATGCATAATCTCACAACCACAGGTCGTGGAAAGTCGTGAAAAGCCGATGCATAATCTCACAAACGCTTGTCGTGGAGAATCGCTGCGCAGTTTAGCACTTGTCGTGAAAAGCCGATGGACCAAGGCACCGATGAAAATAACGGTGCCTGCCGAAATTTAGCACATAACCTACTTTACTATTCGTTGTAGTCAAATAGTTAATCAGCTGCGCAATATGCGCTGGCTCAATATCTTTCACAGCCTTCAATTCCAAGACCATCATATCGTCAACATATAGATCCGGAACAAAATTGCCTACTTCTACAATACCTTTATAATACACCTTTAGAGGCATCTGTTCCTCTACTTTATGCCCTTTTTGTCGAAGTTCCCATGACAAAGCCTTACCATAAACGTGCTCTGAATAACCAACTTGAAGCTGACTGCAAACCTCATAAAAGGCATCTATTACATCTTTAGACAATTCTGGATACAACAGCATAATTGTTTAGTCTTTAGATTAAATTACTATTCTTTTTCTGCAACAACTATAATTCAGGTTCACAACTTTTGCTGTAGTTTTAATGCAACGCCTTTTCCGACTTATGCATCTGTCTTTCGCAACGGCTTTACACAACCTTTCACGGCTGCTGCATCTTTTCGCAACGGCTTTACACGACTTTTCACGACTTATGCTTGCTATCGCTCGATTTGAGCTGAATGTCTTCTTTGTCCGATGCTGGAAAAATCGTGGAAAGTCGTGAAAAGCCGATGCAAAATCTCACAACCGTAGGCCGTGGAAAGTCGTTATTCTTTAGCAACGGCTTTACACGACTTTTCACGACTTATGCTCGCTATCGCTCGCTTGGAGCTGAATAACTTCTTTGCCCGATGCTGGAAAAGTCGTGGAAAGTCGTGGAAAGCCGATGCAGAAAACGGTGAGCAAGTCGTGGAAAGTCGTGAAAAGCCGTTGCGAGATCTCTCACCCGCTTGCCGTGGAAAGTCGTGAAAAGCCGATGCAGAAAACGGTACGAAAGTCGTGGAAAGCCGATGCGGCTGGCTGCTTCGCCCAGTGGTAAAAACCTCCTATTGGCCACAACAACTCGTAAGAAACCATAGAGCGTCGGGACCCTTAAAGACGCAAATAGTCCCTGCACAAGGCACATTATGTTGATATTCAACACTATGCGGCCGATGCACAGGTTATGCAGCTATAACTGCAAAGTTAAAAGAAAAAAAGCATACTGCCAACAAAAAGGGCAACAAATTATGTTGCCCCAGCTGTTCTCAAGCTTTTCACAGCTTATGATCGCCCAGGATGACCTGATGCCGGTTTGGCTGCCGTCTGGTGTAACTGACGTGCAGCCAGCGTGGTCTGGGGTCGTGGAGCGGCTCGATGATGAGCTGATCGAAGTCGAGGCGCTTGACAAACTTCACCGCCTCACGCCAGTCGTCGAACGTGGAGAGCAGGATGTCCGCTGCCTCGCCCCGTGTATGCTGCGAGCCCCCCACTCCGCCGACAGCGTTGTTGACCCGCCGCGAGCGGTAGCCGGAAGTGATGTAGATAGCACCGAAATGATGGCGCATCGGCTCGAGGATGTTCTCACAGAGTGCGCGCAATGCCTCAATCTCTTTCTCGCCCGGCGTGTTGTCGAGGCCGCGGGCCGTTGCCTCTCCCGACCGCGTGAACTCTATCAGACGGAAGTGAGGCGTCAGATAAAACTTGTTGGGTGACAACGTGTTGGAAGATGTCGTCCCGTTGGAAGGGTCGGCAGGTGTTGATGATTGGATGTCGTGCTCTATTGCACGCACTGCGGCATTAATGGATTGTGTAGTCATAGTCTTAATTTTTTTGAAAAGAAATCACACATTAATATATTATCATTGAAGACCCTCCCTGAAGAGGGAGGCGTAAAGTCAGCCTTGTCTCCCGTCACCCCTGCCCAGGGCCTCCCTCACTCTCTCAGCCAAGGGCGGCTGACGTTTCACCCTGTTACGGATGCGGAAGACGATGGATTGGGGATAACGTGGCGGCTGCCAACCCACCACCGGGAAGACCCTGTTGGAGAGAAAGCGGCACGATGCCGCCATGCCATGTCCGTCTGTGAGCACCCGCTCCTCGGCGGCTTCCATGATGAGTTCCATCAGGCACCGCTTCGTCGAATGCCACTTCACGCTGCCCGCAGAACGTGAGAGCAGATCCTTCACGACGGCCGCAGCATCAAAACCACAGTTGGATGATAGGTCAGAGAATTTTCTGTTATCGTTCATTTGATTCATATTTACGTTCATTTCTGGAGAAATGCTCATGAGTTCTTTTCATCTCCTTTTCAACCGCAAAAGTAAGAAGTCTCGTGCGATCGTGCAAGAAAGAGCCCTCATTTTTAAGAGATAAACACAGTGTTTGAAACGACATTTCGTAATGAAGGATATTTGAAAGGTTAGTTAACAGTTCAAAGACTTCTAATATGGCATGGGAAGAAAATACGATTTGCCACCCGTCTTCAGCATAAGGGAATTATTGGCTCAAAGGCGGAAATCCGTGGCCTAACTCTAATTTTTCTTTACAAAAAGTAAAAAGTCAGGACAACGGGAATGGTGCGAAAGAGAACACGAAAGGGAGGCATGAGAGACGAAAAACGGGGTTGGAAAGCACGAAAAAGAGACAGAGAGCCGACCTTTCTACAGTTATGTCACCGACCTTTAACGGTTAGGTAACCGACCTAACCGTTGAATGTCACTGACCTTACTACAGTTAGGTACACTACCTAACCGTAGTAAGGTCAGTCATTTGGAGCGACAGGAAAAGTCTTTCAATAGTGAAAGATATATAATCATTTGATTTACAACCATTTACAAACTCGGCCCATAATCGCGTTCTTTTGAGCCAACCGCCTCTTCGCTCGAAAAGAATCGATTCTCAGAGGGGGTTGCAAAAAATAAATCTTGACACTTACTCCACTTAGCCCCATCGCTAAGATTTATCTGTCCGTCGAATTATGATGTCCAGCCACGGAGATCAGCTCTAAGCACAAAAGACACGTACCATTGTCAAGGCCAACCCAACGTTTGCCCCCGACGAGCGTATACTGATCAAGGCAGGCAGCAACTTCCTTCCTGAGAAGCCGTGACCTTACTTCTTCCTGATGATCGTCAGGCCGTCGCGTATCGGCACAATGACCTTCTCCACGCGGTCGTCGTTGGCAATAGAGTCGTTGAAACGACGGATGCCGAGAGTCTGACTGTCTCGGTCGTAGGCAGGATCGATGACATGTCCGTCCCACAGCGTGTTATCGGCGAGGATGATGCCACCTTTATTTAAGATGGGGAAGAGGGCATCGTAGGTCTCGACATACGTGCGCTTGTCACCGTCGAGAAACATCATGTCGAACATCACGCCGAGCCTCGGCGCTTCCTTCACCGCGTCTCCGATACGGAAGTTGATGAGGTCGGCGACCTCGGATCCCTCAATCCACTTGCGCGTGAAATCCTCCATCTCATCGTTGATCTCATAGGTAAAGACCTTCCCCCGCCTCTCCCCATCAGAGAGGGCAGCCAGTCCTTCCGCCATGCAGATCGCGGAGTAGCCGGAGAAAGTGCCGACCTCGAGGATCGTACGGGGCCGGAGCATCATCACGAGCATCTTCAGCAGCCTGCCCTGGAGATGACCGGAGGCCATGTGGCCGTGGACAGTGTAGATGTTCGTGGCACGCCACAACCGATAGAGGTAGTCGCCCTCAGCATCGGAGTGGGCGGTAGCATAGTCGACGATAGCTTCCGGCTCAATCATTGTCAAGCAATCCTCTGACAGCAAGTTCATAGCTCCGCAGTCCGAAGCCGCAGATGACACCCTTGCAGCCCGCACTGATCATGGACTTATGTCGGTACTCCTCGCGCTGATGCACATTGCTGATATGCACCTCTACGACGGGGCAATGGAGCGAGCGGATGCAGTCGAGCAGCGCGATGCTCGTGTGAGTGTAGGCACCGGCGTTGAGCACGATGCCCGCACAGTCGGCGGAGAAGCCCACCTCCTGCATCTTGTTGATCAGCTCGCCCTCAATGTTGCTCTGGTAATAGCAGAGCTCCACATCGGGGAAGAGCCTCTGCAACTTCGGGAGGTATGCCTCGAAGCTGCTGTGCCCGTAGATGCCGGGCTCACGCACGCCCAACATATTAAGATTGGGACCGTTTATTATCTGAATCTTTCTCATTTCTGCGAACAAATTATTAACTTTGACACAAAATTAAAGATAAAGCGTGACATTGCAAAAGAAAACAGACAATAAAACGACAAAAAAGTTATCACCTGAGGCTGACCTCGTGCGTCGCTTCATGCGCTACCTGAAGTTGGACCGCAACTACTCCGTCAACACCCAGGAGGCTTACAGTCATGACCTTCGTTACTTCATGCGGTTCCTTCACGAGCACGGGCTGTCGCCGTTGGAGGTGAAGCTCGAAGACCTCGAACAGTTTGCCGCCTCGCTCCACGAATTCAACCTCGGAGCGCGATCGCAGTCGCGCATCCTCTTCGGCGTGCGGTCCTTCTACCGCTACCTCACGCTCGACGGCTTTCTCGAGGTCGACCCCACGGAGCTCCTCGAGTCGCCCATCCTGCCCAAGCACCTGCCGACCTATCTCTCTACGGAGGAGGTGGACCGGCTTGAGGACAGCATCGACTTAGAGACCAACGAGGGACAACGCAACCGCGCCATCATCGAGACGCTCTTCTCCTGCGGGCTGCGCGTCTCGGAGCTGACGAACCTCAAGCTGTCGGATCTCAACCTCGACGAACACTTCATCCGCGTCATCGGCAAAGGCGACAAGGAGCGGCTTGTGCCCATCTCCGACCGCGCCATCCATGAGCTGCAACTGTGGTTCGAGGACCGGAAAAAGATGAAGATCAAACCCGGCGAGGAGGATTACGTGTTCCTCAACCGCCGCGGCCATCATCTGACACGCGTCATGATCCTCATCATGATCAAGCGTCAGGCCCTCGCCGCGGGCATCAAGAAGACGATCTCGCCACACACTCTCCGCCACTCCTTCGCCACGGCCATGCTCAAAGGCGGGGCCGACCTCCGCGTCATCCAGGTGCTCCTCGGACATGCCAACATCGGGACGACGGAGATATACACCCATCTCGACGACGAGTCGCTGCGCAAGGAGATCCTTGAACATCATCCGAGGAACAGGAAAGTTAGGAGTTAGGAGATAGGAGTTAGGAGATAGGAGTTAGGAGATAGAAGTTAGAAGTTAGGAGTTAGGAGTTAGGAGTTAGGAGATAGAAGTTAGGAGTTAAGAGTTCTTGAGTTAAGAGTTCTTGAGTTAAGAGTTAAAAGTTTGATAATCTTAAAGACTTGATATGAATATACGATGTTTTTTCATTTTGGGAGCCACCTTTCCCGTACTGGCTACATCTGCTCACAGCCTTGAGGAGCATCGGCCCAACATACTCTTTATCATGTGTGATGACATGGGTTATGGAGATTTGCACTGCTACGGGCAACCTTACATCTCCACGCCTAACATTGACCGCCTGGCAAGTGAGGGGATGCGTTTTACGCAAGCTTACGCGGGTGCTCCCGTGAGCGCTCCTTCCAGGGCAAGCCTGATGACCGGCCAGCATACCGGCCATACCCTGGTGCGCGGCAACAAAGAATATTGGGTGAACGTGCCTCCCGTGTATTACGGCAAAAACAAGGATTTCTCATTGGTAGGACAGATGCCCTATGATCCGGATCACATCATTCTGCCGGAGGTGATGAAAGCCGGCGGTTACCGCACGGCCATGTTTGGCAAGTGGGCCGGAGGCTATGAAGGGTCTTGCTCTACGCCTGACAAGCGGGGAATCGATGAGTTTTACGGTTATATCTGCCAGTTTCAGGCGCATCTCTATTTTCCCAATTTCTTGAATAAGTTCAGCCGCAGTGAGGGTGACACTGCGGTAAGCCGCGTGGTCTTAGAAGACAATATCCGTTGGCCGATGTCCGGGCCCGACTATCATAAGCGCACCCAATATTCGGCAGACCTTATCCACAAGAAGGCGCTTGAATGGATAGCCAAACAAGATGAGCGCCATCCGTTCATCGCGTTTCTCACCTACACCCTTCCGCACGCGGAGCTTGCCCAGCCCGAGGATTCGATTGTGGAAAGATACAAGGAAAAGTTTTTCAACGACAAGACATGGGGCGGACAACCCGGTTCCAGATATAATGCCGTTGAGCACACGCATGCGCAGTTCGCTGCCATGATCACACGCTTGGACACGTATGTGGGAGAAATCATGGCAGAGTTAGAGCG
>Ga0256404_1012554_pt1 | contig 10998 bp, 4 predicted proteins | sample RumenRJG_01DNA_FD_185990 | JGI IMG/M metagenome (GOLD analysis project Ga0256404, IMG submission 185990) | Bovine rumen microbial communities from Lethbridge, Alberta, Canada - RJG_01 | ecosystem: Host-associated > Mammals > Digestive system > Stomach > Rumen | place: Canada: Alberta | collected...
ATTTTGCTTGTCTTGATTTGCAGCACTAAGGTAAGTGAAAAATCTGACATGGCAAAATCCTGAGCAACTTTTTGTTGCTCAGGTACTTATAAAGAAAGTTAAACTAAAGTGCTGCGGAATTAAGGTAATGCTTAAAAAACTTAAGCTCGCGTCAACAATTGCTGAACGATGCAAAGGTACGAAATAATACGCAAAAATGCAAATTTATTTGCACTTTATTTGCTGTGTACGAAGTTAGCGAAGTTAATGAAGTTAAAAAACTAAAGTTTCCCACCTCCATGAACTGCGAGAAAATCAGCAAAATTAAGCCCGAAGTGACCTCCCCCCTCCCCTCCTGTAGGAGGGGGATAATTACCACTCAAGGGCTTGCACACATACTGTTCTCCCCCTACAGGGGGAGTCAGAGGGGGTCAAAAGAGAGGGAAAGTTCAATTAAAAAATCCCCGCTGACTTCATGGCGTCAGCGGGGATTCGTTCACATTCGAGCAAGCTCGGTTCTTCGCTTACTTCATAAGAATCTTTTTCCCATTGAGGATATAGACACCCTTGCTCGGAGTTTCGACACGACGACCGCTCAGGTCGTAGTATGGCTGAGTGCTAAGCGTGGAGCGTGGAGCAGTGATGCCGTCAGTAATCTCCTTCTTGTAGTAGATGTGGTCGGCATAGAACTCTGTCTCACCGTCGAGTGCAATGGTAATGTAGGCATTGTTGAATGCCACAGCCTGCTCAATGTAGTTCCACTGGCCGGGAATGAGTCCGGTAATGGTGACGCGACCGACATAGTCATTATCCTGGAAGATAACGGCAGAGGTGGCCGTTGTGGGCCAGATGGCTGCACAGAACTTGTTGTAACCCGCGGCAGAAATGTCGTCCTTGGTGCGGCTGTTGATGCCCGTTCCGAGAACGTGAACCACCTTATGCTTGCTCTCGTCGGTGGCCGTCAGCTCTATGTATTCGAACGAGGTGTAGAGGTCCTCACCCGTTGCATCCTTATAGCCACCCCATACGGGATTTGCCATGGTCAGTTCTTCCTTACCGTACTTGGCACTAAAGACAGCCAGCACGTCAGCCTCGTCGGCTGTGGGCTCCTCGGGAATGGTAACGGGGTCTTCGATAGGCGTTTCGCCTGCCATGTCGTACTCCTTGCCATTCTCGAACTCGAGGTTAGCGGTCTGGTTGCCGTCGCCGCCATTACCATTATTGAAGATGATGAAGGCAGGAGCCTCAGTAGCATCGAAGCTGATGGTGAGCGTGCCTTCTACGTCGGTAAGCTTGGTACCGGGCCATGCGCCGAGATACTCCTTCACGGGCTCGCCCTCAGTATAGGCGTATGCATAAACCTCGTCCCAGCCGACGGAGTTCTTGAACGTGGCGGTGTAGGTCTGTTCAACTGGCGGCTCGCCACCCTGTGACTCCTTCACGGTGTAAGTAAAGTCAGGTGTTACGAAATCGCCCTCAGCAAACATCCACTTATGGGCGGCGGTGATGACCTGACCCTCGGTGCAGTTGGTCCAAGTGTAGGTCAAGCCCGCAATCTCCTGGAAGCCGTCGGTCTTATCGAAGACGTAGCCGTCAACAATGCCTACGATGTCGTCCTCACTGACGTTTGCGAATGTTACGGTAACGTCCATGCCAGTCTGCGTGAAGGCCCAAGTATATTTCAGTTCCTTGCCCTCGTTCTGACCAGAAGGAATGGTGTAGCTGCCCTCGCCGTTAGTGGGCTGTTCGGGCGTGGCACCTGCCATGTCGTACTCCTTGCCATTCTCGAACTCGAGGTTAGCGGTCTGGTTGCCGTCGCCGCCATTACCATTGTTGAAGATGATGAAGGCAGGAGCCTCAGTAGCCTTGAAGCTGATGGTGAGCTTGCCTTCTACGTCGGTAAGCTTAGTACCAGGCCATGCGCCGAGATACTCCTTCACGGGCTCGCCCTCAGTATAGGCGTATGCATAAACCTCGTCCCAGCCGATGGAGTTCTTGAACGTGGCGGTGTAGGTAGTGGGAGCCACGTAGGTGCTGGTATTGTAAGCAGACTTGCCACCGTCACCGTCCCACGATGTAATGGTGAACAGCGTGTTATCAGCAACCTGTGTGAAGTCGATGTCAGAAGTCTGGTTCCAAATATTGTTATTGTCCCAGTTCATTTCAGAGCCGGCATTCCTGCGGGTGAGTATCAAACCTGTATAAAAAGTAGGAATGGTAGCCGTGAAGTAATTAGTGTCTTCTACTGGTGTCATGTCAATCCATTCATTTCCTTCTTCATTAAATACGTAGGCGGCATAAGCTTCAGTAGCATCAGCAACATCCCAAATGTTCGGGTTCAGATAGATGGTCTTCTCAGTAGCCGGAGCTGTTGATGCTTTCCAGAAGTAGATGTTGTCGATATAGAGGATGTCGGCACCCGAGCCTTTGTCAATCTTCAGCTGGAAACTCTGGTAGTTCTCATAGTCCAGTCCAAGGTCAGACAGCTTCACGTCCATGCCGTTCCACTGACCAGGAACCAGCGTTCCTACACTGGTGGAATTCTCCGTGGGTGTGCCGCCACGCATAATGGGCGTAATGCCAAGCGTCATGTCCTGAAGCGGCAGCACGTCAATATGCAGGTACTCCATGTCCTTGAGGTCGATGTCGGCAGTATATTCAAAGCCTAAGTAGTTGAAGTTGTTGAGCATGAGCAGGTCGTCGTCACCAACCTTCTGATCGGTTACCACCGTGCTCTGGCCCCAACCGCCATAGCCATAGCCCGTAGCACCCGTATAGGCATTGCTGTAGATGCTGATGACGTCAGCAGCAGCCTTGTCGGGAACGGGGGCAGCTACCAGTGCCAGCGTGGTGGCTGTAACGGTCTTGCTGTCAGAAACGTTCTCGTTGTCATCTTTGGCTGTAATAGTAAAGGTATAGTCAGCACCATACTCCAGTCCGCCGATGGTATAGGTAATCTCAACGCCGCTATTACCCTTGGTGGTGTAGGTCTTGCTGTTCTGGTCGGTAATAACGTATGTCACCTGAGTTGACTTGTCGTCGGTAGCCTTCAGCTTCAGTGTAGCGCTGCCAATGCCGGCACTCACCAGTTCGGCCACGTCGAGCGTGGGAGCCTGTGTGTCGTCAAGAGCGGGCTTTGCAAAATAAAAATGGTCGAGATAGAACTCCGACTCGCCCACCAGCTCTACCAGCATGTAGTTGGGGAAGTTGCTCTCGTTGGCCAACTCTACATAGTTCCACTGGCCAGGCACCAAGCCGGTTACCGTGAGGGCATTAGCATAGGCATTGTCGCCGAAGATCTTTGCCTCAGTGGCCACAAAGGGATAGAGGGCTACGCAAATCTTGGTGTAGTCAGTCGTTATGCCAACGCCACCAGCGGTACGGTTGTTGAAACCTGTGCCTACGACGTGCACCACCTTGTGCCCGTCAGCTATCTCCACTTCTTGTAAGCTGCTGTAAAGCGGATTGGGAGCACCGCCACCTACACCCCAGACGGGATTGTTGTCAACAAGACCCTTGCCATACTTCGCACTATAGACGGCAATGACGTTTGCCGGCAGGTCGGTAGGCTCCGTAGGATTGGCCGTAGGAGCAGAAACGCTGACAGCCATAATGGTCTTACTGACTGATACACCATTATAAGTAGCAGTAATCTTCACCTCGCCAGCAGCTGCTGCCGTCAGCGTGGTACCAGAGAGCGTAGCGTTAGTAGCAGCAAAGGTAACACCCTCGGTCAGCGTGACACCAAGCTGGTCCTTCGCTGTAAAGGTCATCTCGGTGGGCTCACCAACCTTGACCATCGTGGGGGTTACATCCAGCGAAGTCAGCACCGAGGCCTCTTTCTCCAAGGCTACGAAGGTGCGAATCTTCACACCCCAGCCGACGTTAGTGGGTACAGTAGGCACAAAGACAATGTAGCGTCCGCTGTTGCTGACAGTGACGGCTGCATCCTTTGTCGAGGCCTGTGCATTGTCGAAGGTAGCAATGAGCGTTTCACCTGTCAGCGCGCCGTCTGCAGCAGGCTCCGTGTCAGTCACGTAGATGTTGGCACCGCAGTCGGCACCTTCCCATGTTGACCTGACGGCACCAATTGACTTAGACGCACCCAGGTCAATGTAGAAACCCTGAATAGGCGTTCCTGTTGCACTTGGCTCAGGAAGCAGGAATACATTAGTGGTGTTGTTGTCAACCGTTATCAGCTGCAGGTTGTCAAATGAAATGCCGTCATTCAGTCCGCCTAACGGCTCAACCGTCTTACCTGATGTCAGGTTCGTCTGTGCCATCGCCGTCAGCGATGCTACAAACGCAAGTGTGAGTAAAAATAGCTTTTTCATCTTTTTAATAAATTGTTTTGTTGTTCGTAAAAGTTTCTGAGTGCAAATTTACAAAACACTTACATACGCGGGATAAAAAACTATTCAATAAAAACTCACTTTTTTGCCTTTTTGCCCCTCAATCCCTCCACTTCCTTCCACCTAAAGAAAAAAGCGGAACGCCTGCTATCAGTGGGGTTTCGCATCAACGACGCATCCACTTTTTCCACTTTTTAAAATCTTGACACTTCACGTCAGGCCTGTAAGGCTCATTTTTACTCCCTTCCCCCCTAATATGGCAACGGACCACAGGACTTTCAGGGGCTTTTCACACACGATGCAGCCCCCTCTTATCCCTCCTTGGGGGCTTCTTCTCAGCGAAAACTCAGTGTTCTCAGCGGCTCTGCGCGATAAAACAGAACATACGAAACTAAAAACATATCCGCCTCACGGCGTCTTCTTATGTCATGTTCTCAAAAAGAACGATTTAGTAAATCGTACCAAGTTATTTTTGAATAATTACTAAAAAAGTTCCGCGGGCATCACTGCCAGCGGAACCCTACTAACTATTAAAACAAAACTATAACTATTACTTACTATTAATTACTATTTACCAATCAGAATTATCACTTCCGTCATCGAAAAAGCTGGAAGAGCTTGCCCAACCAGAGTCGGTTGAACCAGAAGTTTCCACCGTTTTTGATTCTGGATCACTTGCTGCCAAGACACCACAGGTCTGAACCAGTATCTCTGCCATTTCTGGCTTTATATATTCTTTTTTCATAATTTATTTTTTTTCTTATTTAATAATTAGCTCAATTATTCTCTCACTTAATTATGACTTTCTTGCCATTCACAATATACAGTCCCTTCGTCGGGTTCTGAACGCGCCGTCCATTCAGGTCATAGACTTCAGCATCCCGAATCTCGCCTTCGGCATTGATGGTTGCTATCTTTGTTGTCTCACCATCGTTGAAGATAGCTATTGCCGCAGAAGAAGTGCTCAAACCAGTAAAGTAAACACGGAAGGCGCCAATCTTTGCACCAGCATTAAACTGTTTGAGACTTTCACCACCCTGAAGAGCGTACTGACTTCCATTGCAGTCAATAGCGCGGAAAGTGCCATACTGAGTTACAGATGTTTCATTTACAGCTGCGCCACCAGGATTAGCAGTCAGGTTCAAGTCAATCTTAGCATTATCACTTATTATATTAATTGATGAACCAGTAGCATTGTGCAGGATTACCGGCTCGTTAGCACCCAAAGCATGGCTGGTCTGCTTGGTAAATGTCACAGAGCCAGAAGTAGCTCCCGTAGCTTTATAAACTGTAACACCTTCAGGAATAGTCACAGCAGCAGGGGAGTTATAACTCACCCAAGCATCTGCAGCAATGGTACGAGTATAGGTGACACCATCGGCCTGCGCATCAATTACAAAGTCGTAAGCAGGCTGAGAATTGTTATCATCAACGAGGGTCATAACGTGATCTGTTGCTGCACGATAGTATTGGCCATCATAAACCACAAGATTTCCGTTGCTTGCTGTAACTTTAGAACCTTCTGCATTGGGAGTTCTGACAATACCACCCACAACAATTACTGCATTTTGGTTAGTCGGGGTAATAGTGATATTTTCTGTAATTGTTGCACCGAAAAAGTTAATTGCAGCAGCATATCCAGCTGTATTAATAATTGTGCTTACATCTGATGCAGTTACCGGACCAGTTACTATGGCAGTATTATCAGTTACTTCTACGTTCAAAGTCTGGATAACAGGCGTTGCACTATAGTATAAATTGTCAAAATAAATAGTATTTCCTTCCATTCCTGATATGCGTAAAGCATAGTGACCACCATCTCCAACTCGGTAGTTTTCTTCATTAAACCTAATATAGTTCCATTGATTAGGAGTTACTTCTTGAACAAAACTTGTTCCTTGATTAGGCCAGAACAAAGGCGTAATAGTTAGTGAAGTAACATTACCCGTAGGATAAACGGCAATATTACATACGTACGAGTTGTGATTTGCGTCTTGAACGACATCTCCATTCTGATAACGGATATCAAAAGAGGTAGCAAGTTTAACTGAATAAACATTATCATCTGTGGACAATGCCACATTATCTGCTTGGGCTCCAGTTCCCTGCAAGTTCTCTATCTGGTAGAAATGATTGTTGCCACCTTGTGTCTGGCAATCATTATTATCACTATATACATTATATACAACGTCTTCACCAGTAACAAAAGAGATTGTCGTGGGGGCAGGAAGTGTTTCGAGCATGGTGTATGTTACATACTCTGTTATGCATTGTACTTCTGCACCAGGCCAAACACATTTTGCACCATAAGTGATTCCCCCAACAACATTTTCCCATGTGTATGAGCGCGAATTATTTTTGATCATTCCACCATTCTCATTTTCAATAAATGAGTTATCATTGCTCCATCCTACTACAGCGGGTTCCCCTTGTGTTGATTCAAATGAAACAGTCAAGTCATTACCTTCCAGAACAAACTCATAAGTATAATTAAGAAGCTTATCTTCATTATTTTGTGTCACTGTAATTGTTCCATTACCAGATTTCACTACTATTCTTGTTAACGTAGTAAAAGGAGATATCGCATACGGTTCACTTACATTACCAGAAACATCCGTTGCAACCACTTTAACGTTATCGTATGTTGTAGCCGATGTCAAAGACGTCAGAGGAATAACAACATCATTTGATGATAATCCACTACCTGTGGCAATCTCTGTTTCGCCGTTCTTCACAGAATAATTGATTGTTCCATTACTATTATCAGTAGCATTTACAGTAAGACTCGCAAAAGTTGAACCGATATTTGAAATTGTAGCAGAACTGATTACAGGAGCCTCATTGTCGATGACAGTCTCTTTTGAGTAGTAAACATTGTAAATAACAACGTTTTCTGTTGCTGCATCATCTATACGAATAAATAATGTTGTACTTGTAGTGAGAGAAGAGTATTTTGTTGCATTCAATGACGAGATAACAACATGATTCCATCCTTTATTCAGGTCTATAGGGAAATTTTCTGTGCCACAGTTTTCAGCAGATACATGACACTTTTCCTTCGCGTGATTCTCAGTTACAAAGATGTCAAGCACAAGACTTGTCATATCTTTTGCAGAAGACAATGTACCATTATGATATCCAACATAAGTCATTTTCTTAACACGAGTTGCTGTATGTGTATCAATGGTGAAGTCTTCAACAATGCTCGTATTATCCCCATAATACGTATTATATACATCATGTTTTTCATTTTTTTCTGCACTAAATATGACATAGCTTGAAGCATCATCGATTGTAGGGACATCAGTTGTAGAAGGAGTAGCAGTAAGGAAGCCAAAACCCTTTCTAAAAGTATTTTCTCCTACAGTGACAATCAAATCGTAAGCACCTTGTGGAAAATCTGCACCAAAGGTGAAATCGCTACTACCAGTAGCATACCCACCTGTAACCCCTACAAAAGATATATTGGTAATAGTTCCAGGAATACCTATCTGATCTACTACAGAAAGAGCAACGTTTTGTGGTTGGTTGTATATATATAGCCCAGAGGTAGTTTCAAAAGAAGTATAAGTCGGAGTATATTCGTCATAAACGCAAATCTGCCTTAAAGAAATGTTATAAGCAAAAGCAGTAGGAACAAATACAATATAACGGAAACCTGTATTGGAGTTAGCCGTATATGCTTTTGTATAAACTGTTGGATCACCGCCAGCATTCACATCATTTGTCGCTTGAACTAATACAGACCATGAAGATTTTGCTTCATCTAATTCAGCCTTTGTACTATATGTTGCAGGAGCGGTATTTGTGCCATATATGGTATAAGCGGTTGCATGACGACCATCCTGAGCCACAGTAACTGTGCTTATTGGTGTTGTAGCATTTGTCTCTGTTAAATCAATGGAAATTGCTGCAAGATCATTACCTGCATCAGCATTATGGGGCAGAATAACATTTGTTCCAGTATTACCATCAGTAACATAAGCTAATTCCGCTTGATTAACTGTACCATTCGCAGCATAGACAAGCGTAACAGTCTTGTTCAATGCCAAATTCGTCTGCGCCCCCGCCGTCAGCGAGGCCACGAAGGCACACATGAGTAATAAAATCTTTTTCATAAATGTTTTAAGTTTTTTATTTGATTAATGAATATTTATCATTGTCAATGGGTTTTGACTTTGCAAATGTAATAATATTAATAGTACACGCAAAAAAAAGGACTACAACAAAACCTCACTTTCTTTGAAAAATGAGGGAAAAAACAGCCACTACGCTCCACTTGGGCAAACTGCGGAAAAGCCTGCTGGAATAAGGGAATCGGGCGTTTTGAGGCATTACGCTTTCCACTTTTTCCATGCCTTCGCAACACCTCAACAAGGGCCACCGGCGGGCTTGGGGAGGGAAAGCGATTAGTGTAAGGAAAACACATCTATATTGCACCTACTTTTACGAAGACGGCTAACAGACGTAACTGCCTGAAAAACAGGACACTTTGCAAGAATGGACGCTGTAACCATCTCCTTTGTATTCACATACGCTTGCAACGTATGTTTTTATATACTACCTTTGCACCGTCAACAAGACAAAACAGCATTAAGCATAATCATAATCAAAACAAATAAAAACAAACCTGAAAATGAAAGCAAACGTAAAAAACCTGTTGATGCTTACAGCAGCGGTCACGATGACCGCCTGTGTCAACCACGACGTAGAAGAAATTGTTGAGAACAACACCAAAGCTATGTACTCAAGTAGCTTCGTGAAGAAGTATCCTAATGTCAGCCTGAACCAGAGCTGGGACTACAGCACTAAGCAGAAGACCTTCGGACTTGGCGACATTACAAGAGGTAATGTACCCACGCGCGGAAACGGTGGTGGAATCACCGAGGGCGGATGGTACGAAGTAGATAACAACACGCTGACGTGGATGCACGACCAGCTGGTGGAGGGCGTTGACAACCGCAGTCTGGGCAAGCCGTTCTACATGTCCGTTCCCGGCAATGAGTTTACGATTGTTCCCATTTTCCAGGGTATAGCCGCTGCCGTATGGGAGCTGCACATGGTGGTTGACGGCAACGACTATAAGGTTTGGACGAAGTCTCAGGACATTCAGATCAAGGATAATGACAACAGCGACTGGCACGCCCTGCACTGCGGCTACCACACGTGGGACGGTGGCAACACCTGGATATTCTCTGAGTGGGAGTCACAGTATAACACCATCGGCGGTGATAAGCACACCGGCGACGACAGCCACGAGCCGTCAGTGGTTACCGACGTAAGGGCAAAGAAATATGTATGCGCTGACCTGCCCGTGGGTGCCGAGATGTACTTCTACCTGAAGGTGACCACCGGCGACACTGACCGTTGCGAAGTAGGTGCCGAGCAGTCGTCTATCAAGGGTATGATGCTGGCCTTGCAGGATGTTCCCCGTCCGGCCAATATTCCTGCCGACAACGAGGCTATGATCATTGCCTGCGAGGATGCTGACCTGTCACTCAGCGACTGGGACATGAACGACGTGGTGTTCCTGGTATATGGCAAGAAGGTTCCCAAGCCCGTGGAGATTACCGAGGGTGACGAGGTGGAGAGAAGAACCACCGTACGCTACATGATTGAGGACCTGGGTGCTACTGACGACTTCGACTTCAACGACATCGTCATTGACGTGGCCGACATCGACATTGTTTCGCCCATCTATACCAACGACGTGCTGACAGGCTGGAACAACAAGGGTCATCGTCAGGAGGCTATCATCCGCCATCTGGGTGGCACGCTGCCTTTCCGTCTGACCATCGGCAACACGCAGTTAGAGGAGCATGCCGGCGTGCTGGGTGCTGACCCCGACGAGAAATACGACATTACGGGCTGGGACATCAACCGCCACAACATCAGCGTTCAGGTGAAGCAGAACAACAACTCGGGTGTCTATAACAACGTGACCTTCCCGAAGGCTGGCGAGGCTCCTATGATCATCGCCGTTGACCCGACGCAGATGTGGATGTCTGAACGCCAGAGCGTGCCTGAGTCGTGGTTCTATATTCCCCAGGATTAATCATCAGATTTTAATTCATATAGTATTTGCTTTGTTTTAGTTAATTAGTATTGCATAAGGGGCAGCCGCGACGGTTGCCCCTTTTGTCTTGCCCCAAAAACAGCTGGATTATTGCTTTGGCAACGGGCTGCAGCAATTATTTGGCCACGGTTTTACACGGAATTACACGGAATTAGCATATAGAAACATTGGCCACGGATGAACACGGATAAACACGGAATTATATATAGAAGCGGGAGCATCAAAGAGGCTGTACGGAATTACACTGAGCTGTCTATACCGTGTTTTTCCGTGTTCATCCGTGGCTTTTTTAGCAACGGGCTACAGGACTTGAAGGACTTATTCGACCTGCTACGGTTGAAATGTATATTGAGACAACCATAAATAACGCCAGTTGCAGGGTTAAAGAACGCCAGTTGCAGGGAAGAAGATGCCGCATCCTCGGGGTGGACACGGGCGTGTCCAGTAATAGACACGGGCGGGGAAAACCATTTCAACAATTGTAATGCCTAAAATCCGCAGATAATTTTTCGAGTGTCAGATTTAGCCCTTGCTTGTGACGATTGTGTCTGACTCTAGGCTTAGAAACGCTTGACATGACTTGTATGCAGA